>QFCS01002367.1_pt1 | contig 177472 bp, 155 predicted proteins | sample 3576561 | NCBI WGS metagenome assembly QFCS01 | reverse complement strand
TCACCGCCAGCGAGGAAATGAGCAGTCCGGCTCCCACCCCGGATAGCAGGAACAGCGCCAGTCCGGCGTAGAGCGCGGACAGACTGCCCAGCAGCGGAACCTTGAACCACAGCGTGGCGATGAGCAGGATCGCCGTGCCCTGCACCATGCCGATAATGAATCCCGGCAACGCCTTGCCTAGCAGGATCTCGCCGGGCCGCAGCGGCGTCACCAGCAGCTGGTCGAAGGTACCCTGTTCCCGCTCGCGTGCCACGGTCAGCGCCGTCACCAGCATGGTGGTCACCAGGGTGAGCATGCCGATGATGCCGGGGATGAAGAACCAGCGGCTTTCCAGGTTGGGATTGAACCAGGCCCGCGTTTCCAGGCGGGCCGGCGGGGCTGGCAGGCCGTGCGCGGCGATCCATGCCCGGTTGAAGTCGTCCACGATGGCGCGTACGTAGTTCAGGGCGATCATGGCGGTATTGGAGTTGCGGCCGTCGACGATGACCTGCACCGGTGCGCTGCCGCGCGATTGCAAGTCGGCGCTGAAGCGCGGACCGATGTGGAGCACCACCAGCACAGCCCGCTTGTCCACCAGCGGCGCGATCTCGCCTTCGGCATGCAGGGTGGACACACGGTGGAAAGCGGGCGCGCCGTCGAATGCCGCCACCAACTCGCGCGAAGCCGTGCCGCGATCCTCGTTGTAGAGGGCGTAGGAAATGTCCTTGAGGTCGAAAGTGGCGGCGTAACCGAACACCAGCAACTGGATCATCGGCGGCACGATCAGCACCATGCGGCTGCGGGGATCCTTGAGCAGGGCCAGGAATTCCTTGTGGATGAGCGCCAGCAGGCGGATCAGCATGTCGCGTGCCCTGTCATTCGAGTCGCTTTCGGGATTTGCGCCAGGTGATGCCGAGGAAGATTGCCGCCATGAGCAGCAGGGCCAGGGCATTGGGCAGCACCACCGACCAGACGTCGCCGGCGAGGAACAGGGTCTGCACGATGGACACGAAATAGCGTGCGACGACGACGTGGGTGATGCCCTGGACCACAGCCGGCATGCTGTCGATGTCGAAAATGAAACCGGACAGCAGGAAGGCGGGCAGGAAGGTGCCGATGATGGCGACCTGCCCTGCCACGAACTGGTTGCGGGCCACCGCGGAGATGGCCAGGCCCATGCCCAGGGCCGCCAGCAGGAACAGCGAGGCGCACGCCCACAGCAACCAGAACGAGCCGCGCAGCGGCACCTCGAACAGTCCCACCGCGAGGCCCACGGTCAGCAGCATGCCGCCGGTGCCCAGCACGAAGTAGGCGATGATCTTGCCCAGCAGGATTTCGGTCATGCTGGCCGGTGTCACCAGCAGCGCTTCCAGGGTGCCGCGCTCCCATTCCCGGGCCATCACCAGGGCGGTGAGCAGGGTGCCGATCAGGGTCATGATGATGGCCACCAGGCCCGGCACCAGATAGTTGCGGCTGCGCAGTTCGCTGTTGAACCACACCCGCTGCTCCAGCTGCACCGGCGTGGCCAGCGCCTGTCCCTGGCCTGTGGCACGGCGTGCCAGCCAGTTGCCCCAGGCGCCCTCGATATAGCCCTGGGTGAGCCGTGCGGTGTTGGCGTCGACGCCGTTGACGATGACCTGAATGGGGGCGCCGTCGGATCGCCGCAGTTGCTCGGCGAAGTTGGCGCGCAGATGCACGATGGCGTTCACCCGGCCTTCGCGTAGCGCCTGCTCCGCCGCGGCAAGCGTGCGGGCATGCAACGGAGCGAAATAATGGCTGCTCTCCAGGCTGGCGAAGAAATCCGCCGTATCCGGCGAAGGGGCCTCCGCCACCAGCGCCACCGGGACGTGGTCGGCATCGAGCGACACCCCGTAGCCGAACAGCACCAGCAGGAAAATCGGCATGACGAAGGCGATGGCGATACTGCTCGGGTCGCGCACGATCTGCAGGAATTCCTTGTGCACCAGGCCTTTCAGCCGCATCAGGCCGCCGCCGCGCAGGGAGTGTTTCCGCGCGACGCTCATGCTGCTTCCTTCGCCGCACCGGCGGCTTCCACCAGCCGGATGAAGGCGTCTTCCATGCTGGGCTCGGGTTGCTCGGGCGTGCGGGCGCCGGCCTTGATGGCGGCCGGTTCGTCCATCGCGAGGATGCGGCCGGCGGCCATGATGGCCAGGCGGTCGCAGTATTCCGCCTCCTCCATGAAATGGGTGGTCACCAGCACCGTCACGCCGGCGCGGGCGAGCGCGTTGATGCGTAGCCAGAACTCGCGCCGGGCCAGCGGGTCGACGCCCGAGGTCGGTTCGTCGAGGAACAGGATCTCCGGCTGGTGCATCAGCGCGCAGGCCATCGCCAGGCGTTGCTTGTAGCCGAGCGAGAGGTCGGCGGAAAGCCGTTCGGCGTAGGGCGACAGTTCGAATTCCGTCATCGCCCAGTCTCGTCGTGCCTCGCGCATCGTGCCCGTCAGGCCGTAGGCGCTGGCGAAGAAATCGAGGTTCTGCGCCACGCTCAGGTTGCCGTAGAGGGAGAATTTCTGCGACATGTAGCCGATGCGGCCGCGGGCCGTGGACGCCGCATGGCGCAGGTCGAGGCCGGCCACGCGCAGGCTGCCCGCGCTGGCAGGCAGGAGGCCGCAGAGCATGCGGAAGGTGGTGGACTTGCCGGCGCCGTTGGCGCCCAGGAGGCCGAAAATCTCGCCGCGCCGCACCTCGAAGCTGATCCCGTCCACCGCCCAGAAAGTGCCGAAGCGGCGGCGCAGGCCGTCCACCTGGATGACCGGTGCATCGCCCGCGTCGGCGCGTTGCGGCAGCGTGTCGACGCGGGGTACGCCATGCGGGGCGGCCATCGGGTCGTTGCGGGTATGCAGCAGATCGATGAAGCCGTCCTCGAAACGCGGCGGCACCGCCTCGATGCGGGCGTCCTGCAGGCCGGGCAGCCGGATCAGCTGCGCTGGATCGTCAGCCGTCTGCGTCACCAGGCGCACGTGGTCGCCCTGGACAAGGGCATCCACCACACCGGGCTGCCCCGCCAGACTGGCTTGCAGGTCGCGCGGGCGTTGCCCGACGACGCTGGCGGCCCAGGTCCGTCCCGCCATGCGCGCGCTGATCGTCGCCGGCGGACCCTGATCAAGGATTTTGCCGCGGTCGAGCAGGATCACGGCCTGGCAGCGTTCCGCCTCGTCCAGATAGGCGGTGGACAGCAGCACGCTCATGCCCTCGTTCTTCACCAGGCGGTCGACGATGGCCCATAGTTCGCGGCGCGATACCGGGTCCACGCCCACGGTGGGCTCGTCGAGCAGCAGCAGGCGCGGTGCCCGCACAAGGGTGCAGGCCAGGCCGAGTTTTTGTTTCATGCCACCGGACAGGCGTCCGGCCAGACGGCGGGTGAACGGGCCGAGGCCGGTCATGTGCATCAGTTCGGCGTAGCGTTCGGCTCGCGTCGTTTTCGGTACGCCCTGCAGATCGGCGTAGAGGTCGAGATTTTCCTGCACGCTGAGATCCTCGTACAGGCCGAAGCGCTGCGGCATGTAGCCGAGCGCAGCCTGCACCGCGAGGGACTCGCGGGTGGAGTCCATGCCGAGCGCGCGGATGCTGCCGGTGTCGGGGGCCAGCAACCCGGCCGCCAGGCGCATGAGGGTGGTCTTGCCTGCCCCGTCCGGCCCGATCAGCCCGGTCACCACGCCGAGGCGGATGGCGAAACTCACGCCATCCAGCGCCTGGGTGCGCTGGTGGCCGGAAGCGAAGGACCTGGCCAGGTCAACCGCCTCCAGGATCGGCGCATCGTCCATGACGGCGTTGCCTATTTGCTGCCCGTGCAGGGGGCCGCGCCCTGCGCCGGCGGTGTCTGGTCGAGCGGAATGGTCACCGTGGCAGGCATGCCCAGGCGCAGCTCGCCTTGTCCTTCGCAGACGAACACGCGGGCCTGGTAGACCAGGCTGGAACGGATTTCCGCGGTTTCCACTGATTTAGGGGTGAACTCGGCGCTCGGCGAGACATAACCGACCCAGGCACGGTAGCGCTTGTCCGGGTGACTGTCGGTCCGCACCCAGGCGCGGGCGCCCACGGGCACGCGACCCAGTTGCGGTTCGGCCAGCCAGGTGCGCACCCAGACCGGATCGGTCAGCGCCAGGGTGAACACCGGTTTCTGCGGCGAGGCCATGTCGCCCGGCTCCAGGATGCGGTTCTCGATCACGCCGTCGGACGGCGCGTGCAGTTCGCCTTCGTCAAGGTCGCGCTGGAGCATGGCCACAGTTGCCTCGTCGGCAGCCAGGGTCGCCTTCGCCGCCGCGATGTCTTCCTTGCGCGGACCGAGTTCGGCCAGACGCAGCGTTTCCTCGGCCGCCTTCAACTGGTCGCGCGCCTTGTCGAGGGCGAAACGGGCGCTGTCCGCCTGCTGTTGCGAGATGAAGTTGCGGGCCACCAAGTCCGCCTGGCGCTGGTAATAGGCTTCGGCGTCCGCCACGGCCACCCGGGCCGCGTCGCGCTGCGCGCGCGCCTGGCGGATTTCCTCCGGACGGGAACCCGCCAGGTAGCGCGCCACCACCTGGCGCTGGACGGCTACTTGCGCCTCGGCCTGCTGGCGCGAGAGGCGCAGCCGCTCGGTGTCCAGGCTGGCCAGCAATTGCCCGGCTTTCACACGCATCCCTTCCTGTGCCAGGACCTGCGCGATGCGGCCGCTGGCGTTGAAAGCCAGTTCGACCTGGCGGATGTCCACGTTGCCGTGCAGGGTCAGTTCATTCTGCGGCGGCCCCTCTTCGTTGCAGAACCAGCCGACGCCGACAAGCACGGCGACGACTGCGGCGATGAGCAGGATGATTTTAATTTTCATGTCACGTCCTTCGAGCGGGTCGACCGGTCTGCCTGGTTCGCCAAGCATGATAGGGCAGATCGCGCGGCCGTGGCGTGGGTGGCCGAGCAGGCGTTCGGGAACTTCACGGCCATGCCGCGCTTCTCTATCAGGCAACTCAACAACACGCCTGATCACGCCTGATCGGAAGGATGCCGTGGACGCCGCAACTGCTTCAGTCACTCGCCCCGCGCTCGCCGCGCTCAACGGCCTGCGCGCTTATCTCAACGACCAGATCCTCGGCCAGGAAAGCCTGGTCGAGCGCCTGCTGGTGGCCCTGCTGGCGGATGGCCACCTGCTCGTCGAGGGCCCGCCCGGTCTCGCCAAGACCCGTGCCATCAAGGCACTGGCGCACGGTCTGGAAGGCGACTTCCAGCGTCTGCAGTTCACCCCCGACATGCTGCCGGCCGACCTCACCGGCTCCGACATCTACCGTCCCGAGGAAGGCGGCTTCCATTTCCAGCGCGGCCCGCTGTTCCACAACTTGATCCTGGCGGACGAGGTCAACCGCGCGCCCGCCAAGGTGCAATCCGCGCTGCTCGAGGCCATGGCCGAGCGGCAGATCAGCGTCGGTGCCGCCACCTATCCCTTGCCGCGCCTGTTCCTGGTGATGGCCACCCAGAACCCGATCGAGCACGAAGGCACCTATCCGTTGCCCGAGGCGCAGCTAGACCGCTTCATGCTGCATACCCGGGTCGACTACCCGGACCGCGCCACCACCCTGCGCATCATGGAGTTGGCCCGCCGCGAGGCACGGGAAGCGCGCGAACTGCCGCCGCCGCCCAGCCGGCTGAGCCAGGAAACGATCCTCGCCGCGCGCCGCGACGTGCTCGACCTCGCGCTCGCCGATTCGGTGGCGGAATACATCGCCGCGCTGGTCGAGGCCACGCGCAGCCCCGAGAAGTACAGTGCCGGCCTCGCCGAATGGCTGCGCTGGGGCGCTAGCCCGCGCGCGGCGATCGCCATCGAGCGCGGCGCCCGTGCACTGGCCTGGCTCGACGGGCGCGACTACGTCAGTCCCGACGATGTCCAGGCCATTGCCCCCGATGCCCTGCGCCACCGGCTGCTGCTCGACTACACCGCGCAGGCGCGCGGCGTCACCGCCCAGCAATGCGTGGCCGAATTGTTGCAGCAGGTGCCCGCCCCGTGAGCCTGCCCGATCTGGCGGAACTGGTCGCGTTGCGCGGCTCCGCTTGCGGTCTCAGCCTGCACGCGCACCGCCCCGCACTCGCGCGGCTGCAGGGTTCGCACCGCAGCGCCCAACGCGGGCGCGGCCTGGAATTCGAGGAGGTGCGGCCCTACGCGCCCGGCGACGACGCCCGCAACATCGACTGGCGCGTCACTGCGCGGCGCGGCCGGCCGCACACCAAACTGTTTCGCGAGGAACGTGAGCGGCCGGTCTGGCTGTTGGCGGACCTGCATCCCGGTCTCTATTTCGGCAGCCGCCGCCAGTTCAAGTCCGCCCTGCTGTTGCGGTCGGCGGCCCTGCTGGCCTGGGTTGCGGTGTTGGGCGGCGACCGCCTTGGCGCCCTGATCGCCAGCGGCCATGATCAGCCACGCATCTTCCCGCCTCGTGGCCGCGAAGCCGGCGTGCTGCCGGTGCTCGAAGCGTTGGTCGAGGCGCAGCCGCAGGCGCCCGGCGTGCCCAATGCCGACAACCTGAACGCCCTGCTGGCCGGATTGCGGCCGTTGCTGCAACCCGGCAGTCTGGTGCTGGTACTGAGCGACTTCAGCGCGCTGGACGAGCGCACCGAATCCGCCCTGGCCGCGCTGAGCGCGCACAGCGACTGCCGGCTGTTGGGACTGAGCGATCCGTTGGAGCGCAATGGCCTGCCCGCCGGCCTGTATCGTGCCGGCCTGCCTGGCCGGCTCTGGTGGCTCGATGGCGCGCGCAGCCGGGACGCCTGGCAGGAAAGATGGACGGCGCGGCACCAGCGGCTGGATGCCCTGGCCTGCCGGCTTGCCTTGCCGCTGACCCACCTGGATACCGCGGATGCCGTGGCCGAGTCGCTGCCGCCGCTACTCAGGGAAACGGCATGGGCGGCATGAATGCCGACTGGCTGTCCCAACTGGCGCCAGCCCATGCGCCGCCGCCGCCCGGGTGGTGGCCGTTGGCGCCCGGCTGGTGGGGACTGGCATTGCTGCTCGGACTGGTCGCGGCAGCCGGGGTCTACTGGTACCGGCGCCCTGCCGGTCGCCTGCGGCGCGTCGCTCTGCGCGAGCTCAAGCGTCTGGAAAGCGGGCCGAACGACGCCGCCCGCCTGGCCGGCGAGCTGGAACACCTGATGCGCCGCTACGCGATCGCCGTCCATGGCCGCGAGACTGTAGCGCATCTGAGTGGATCGGCCTGGCTGGACTTCGTCGTTGCGCACGGTGGCCGGGATTTGGCGGGCGACGCGGGCCAGGCGCTGCTGCGCGCTGCTTACGGCAGCCGGGTCTCAGCCGATCGCGCCCGTTGGCTGAAAGGGGTTCGCGGCTTCCTCGGAGTCCGCCGGTGATCCATGTCGCCTGGCCCTGGATGCTGCTGAGCCTGCCGTTGCCGTGGCTGCTGGCGCGCTGGCTGCCGCCCGCGCAGCCGCACGGCGCGGCGCTGTTCCTGCCCTTCGCCGCCATGGTCGCGGGCGCGGCGCTGCCGGCCGGGCATCCGGCCCCGCGCCCGCGCAAACTGCTGTTCGCCCTGGTCTGGCTGCTGCTGGTCCTCGTCGCCATCCGGCCGCAGTGGGTGGGTGACCCCGAAGCGGTCGCCGCAACCGGGCGGCGCCTGCTGCTGGCGGTCGACGTGTCGGGTTCCATGGCCAACCAGGACATGGCGGGTGGCGCAACTCGTCTGCAGGTGGTGCAGAAAGTGGCCGGCGATTTCATCCGCCGCCGTCACGGCGACCAGGTCGGTCTCATCCTGTTCGGCACTCGGCCCTATCTGCAGGCGCCGCTCACTCCCGATCTCAACACGGTGGACCAGTTTCTCGACGAGGCCATGATTGGCGTGGCGGGCACGCAGACGGCGATCGGCGACGCCATCGGCCTCGCCATCAAGCGGCTCAAGCAGGACCCGACCCGATCGGGCCACCAGGGCGATACCGTACTGATCCTGCTCACCGACGGCAGCAGCAACGCCGGCGCCATGCCGCCGCTCGAAGCGGCCAGGATGGCCGCACAAGCCGGGTTGCGCATCTACACCATCGGCGTCGGCGCCGCCGCACAGGATGGCTTCTTCGGGATCGGCGGCAACAGCGACCTCGACGAGGACACGTTGAAAAGCATTGCGAAGACAACCGGCGGCGAATATTTCCGCGCCACCGATGCCGCCGCCCTCGAACAGGTTTACGATCGTATCGACCAACTGGAGCCGAGCGCTGCGCGCCAGCAGTGGTATCGCCCGCGCGACGAATGGTTCGCGTGGCCGTTGGGGCTCGCCTTGCTGCTGAGCCTGCCGGCCGTGCTGTGGAGCGGACGCGCATGGCGCTGATGCAGTCGCTTCACTTCCTGCGGCCGGCCTGGCTACTGGCCCTGCCCGTGCTCTGGGGCCTGGTCTTCTGGCTCGCCCGGCGTCGCGACCGCGACGGCGACTGGACCCGGCTCATCGACCCCGACCTGCTGCCGGCGCTGCGCCTGGACGGTGGCGGCACACCCGGGCGCTCTCCGTGGCCCTGGCTGGCGCTGGCCTGGACCCTGGCGGCGCTGGCGCTGGCCGGTCCCAGCTGGCAACGCGCGCCTTCGCCCGCCTATCGCGGCAATGCAGCCTGGGTGCTGGTGCTCGACCTGTCTCCTTCGATGAACGCGGCCGACGTGCCGCCGAATCGGGCCACCCGCGCCCGCTACGCCCTCGACGATTTGCTCGACGCCGCACACGATGCCCGTGTCGGCCTGGTGGTGTTCAGCGACGAGTCCTATACCGTTGTGCCGTTGACAGATGATGTCGCCACCGTACGCGCCCTGCTGCCGCCGCTCGACCCGGGCATCATGCCGACGCGCGGCGACGACCTGGCACCGGCGCTCGAACAGGCCGGCAAACTGCTGGCACACGGCGGGGGCCAGTCAGGCCAGGTGGTGGTGCTGACCGACGGCTTCGCCGACCCGGCCGCCGCCTTCGACGCTGCCGGGAAACTGCGGTCGCGCGGCATCGCCGTCAGCGTCGTGGCGATCGGTGCCCACGGCGGCGGCTTCGTCCGGACGGGCCAGTTGAATGCCAGGCCGCCCGACGTCGACCGGCTACGGCAACTGGCCGCCTCGGGCGGCGGACACTATGCCGATGTGGCCGGCCTGCCCGCTTTGATCGGCGAGCTCCAGGCCCGCGCCAGTCGTGCCGGCATGACACGGGCCGCGCAGGATATCCGCGTGGCGCATTGGCTGGACGGCGGGATCTGGCTGTTGCCGTTTTTGCTGCTGTTTGCCGGCCTGCTGGCGCGGCGGGGGTGGCTGTGATGCGCGGCCTGTGGCTGGCCGGGCTGCTGATGTGGGCCGCTGCCGCGCAGGCAAGCCCGACCTGGGACAGCCTGTGGAGTACGCCCGACCAGCGCGCCCAGCAACTCCTGCATCAAGGCAAGCCGGCCGAAGCGTCCCGGCTATTTCAGGACCCGCGCCGCAAGGCCTATGCTGAGCTGCAGGCCGGCAATTTCCTGCAGGCGGCACAGGATTTCGCTGTCTTTGGCGACAGCGACGGCCAGTACAACCGGGGCAATGCCCTGGCGCGCGCAGGCCATCTGCAGGAAGCGATCCAGGCCTACGACGCGGCGCTGGCGCGCGATCCGAACAATCGCGATGCGCGGCACAACCGCGAGCTGGTGGCCAAGGCCTTGCAGACGCAGCCACCCAAGACGCAATCCGCCTCGGGCCAGAGCCGGCAGGGCAACAAGAATCAGGACGCCCAGAAGCAGGGCGATCCGGGCAAGCAGAAACAGGATTCCGGCACGCAGAACGGCGAGGTGTCGAAGCCGTCTTCGAACAATACGGCGCAAGCGGGCAAGCAGGACCGAAACCAGGCCGGAGGCGCCCAAACCAAACCCGCCGGACAAGGCCAGCCACAGCAAGGACAGACCCAGCCCGATCAGACCAATCCGGGTCAGCCGTCCGATCGCCGCAACACGGACGCGAACGGTTCACAACAGGGTCAGGCCGCGAACGACGCCGCCCAGGCCCGCAATGATGCCGCCGCCGGACTGGCCAAGCCGCAGGCGCTCCAGGCGCCACAGGCCGCGACCCGCCCGTCCAGCGAACGCCAGCTCGCCGAGGAACAATGGCTGCGCCGCATTCCGGACGACCCGGGCGGCCTGTTGCGGCACAAATTCATGATCGAACATCTCATCCGACAGCAAGGGACGCAACCATGAACACCCCATGCCGCCTCTTCGTTTTTGCAGCACTCAGCACCCTCAGCCTGACCGCTTCCGCCGCGGTGAGCGCCTGGCTCGACCCGACCCAGGCCGGCCCGGGCGAAGCAGTACAGCTCATACTCAAACACGACGGCCAGACGGGGAAGCAGCCCGACCTCGGCCCGCTCAAGCAGGACTTCGACGTGCTTGGTCGCAGTACGGGTTCCAGCATCCAGATCGTCAACGGCACGATGTCGGCGCAGACCGAAATCAACCTGACGCTGATGCCGAAACACGGCGGCACGCTGCAGGTGCCGGCCCTGCAGTGGGACGGCGAGACGACGCCCGCCCTCACCCTGATCGTAAGCGGAAACGCGGCCGCTGCCCATCCGGACAGCGTCCCCGCCAGCGGCTCGGCGCACGTCTTCCTCAGCGCGACGCTCGACCAGAAACAGCCCTACGTCCAGGCCGCCGATACCCTGACGGTTCGTCTCTATACCGACCAGCCGCTTTATCAGGCCAGCCTCGAACTGCAACCGAGCAACGACGTGCTGGTGCAGCAGTTGGGCCAGGACAGCCAGACCAGCGCCACGCGCGACGGCCGCAGCTATCGGGTGGTCGAGCGCAAATACCTGCTGTTCCCGCAGCGCAGCGGCAAGATACACCTCGACGGCCCGGTGTTGAATGCCGAGGTGCAGGACGACCGCAACGGCAACGACCCGTTCGGGACGAACGCCTTCTTCGGCAACGTATTCGGTCGCAACCCGTTCGCGGGCATGATGAATGCCACCAAGCCGCTACGGGCCCGGGCCGACCCGCTGATCCTCGACGTGCGCCCGCGTCCTGCGAGCGGAACCGGGCACGACTGGCTGCCTGCGCAGAAGGTGACGCTGGCGGAAAGCTGGCAGCCCGACAACGGGCCGTTCCACGTCGGCGACCCCATCACACGCCACGTGCATCTCAGTGCGCTCGGCCTCACTGCCTCGCAACTGCCCGACCTGAGCGTGCTGATGCCACTGCCGGACGGCCTGCGGGCCTACTCCGACCAAGCCAAGCTGGATACCGGCGTGCAGGGCGACGGCGTCGTCGGCACCCGCGACCAGGACATTGCGCTGATCGCCAGCCGTTCGGGTCGTTATCAGATCCCCGCGTTGCATCTGTACTGGTGGGATACCACTCGCAACCAGCAGCGTGAAGTCGAGCTGCCGGCGCGTACCTTGTTTGTCCTGCCCGGTTCCGGCGGCGTCGCTGCCACGGTCACGTCCGCAGGCCCGACTGCCGGCACGCCGCTGTTGCCGGCCAGTCCGTCCAAGTCGATCGCCGAACAGATCCGGGCGCCGGCAAACACCCACGGGTACTGGCTCAGCCTGGTTCTGGGCATGCTCTGGCTGGGGACGCTCACAGCATGGTGGTTCAGCCGGCGTCGCCGCCCGTCATCCAGCCCGGGCGCAAGCAGACCGACATCGACGGTTGCCGTCGCAGATGCGCGCAAGGCCTTCCGGCAGGCCTGCCACGATGACGATCCGCACGCGGCGCGACGGACGCTGCTCGGCTGGGCACGTGCCACTTGGCCGAGCGATCCGCCGCTGGGTCTCCAGGCCTTGTCGGACCGGCTTGACGATGCCGAATCGAAAAGCTTGCTGAAGCAGCTCGACCGGGCCTGTTATGCCGGCGGAACGTGGACGGGAAAACCGCTGGCCGAAACGCTCACGCGTCTGGACGAAAACACAAAAGGAAGAACTGCGGCACCGCCGGGATTGGCCGGCCTCTACCCCTAGCATTGCTTTCGAATACCGCCTATTGTCCGTTCTTCAGGAATGGTGTGGTTAGAACCTGACCCTTTGTGTGGCTGATGAAGGGGAAGTTGTTTGCAGATAAGCCAAGGAAGCCTGAATGCTTGTAGTATTTAGTTCTCTCAACCAACGAAGGGATATTTATGAACAAATCCGAATTGATCGAAGTCGCCGCAACCGAGGCAGACATCAGCAAGGCCGCAGCTGGCAGAGCACTCGACGCAATCCTTGATGCAGTCGTCAAGGCCGTGGCGAAAGGGGACACCGTGACCCTCGTCGGCTTCGGCACCTTCAAGTCGTCCAAGCGCGCTGCGCGTACTGGCCGCAACCCGCAAACCGGCGCCGAGATCAAGATCGCCGCGTCGACAGTGCCGCGCTTCACCGCAGGCGCTGGCTTCAAGACCGCCGTCGCAGGTAAGAAAGCCGCGAAAAAGAAGTGATGTAACACAAGCGGGGAGGGTGCCGCCGCCCGTCGTGGTGCCATCCCCGCTATCAATACGGGCCGGCTTCTCTATGCCTTTCAGCCCGCGTCCGTCCCCGTTGACTGGGTCAGCAAGCGCAAGGTTTGATCGCATTCGGTGTTGCCTGGGACCGCGAATTCGATCTGCCCGTACCGATGTGTAGCGCATGTAAATCCGCTGGTAATACCCGGCGTATCTGGCGGGATGACACAGGATGATTTTCAATGAAAACGGCCCGCGAAAAGCGCGAACCGTTGGAAGTGGTGGCCAGTCTCGGAATCGAACCAAGGACACGCGGATTTTCAATCCGCTGCTCTACCAACTGAGCTAACTGGCCATTTGAATTTCTTGGACTTTTCCCCGCCTGTTGCTGGCGGAAAGCGCGCAATTAAACCCTGAGTCTGGCCGCAAGTCAACAGGCACGGCCCACGGAGGCATACGAGCGGCCTGGACAAGCACGGATCAAGGGCCTTGTGGTGTGGCAACGCGAGCCAGCCGGCTGAACCCGGTATCGGAATTCGATCCATTCATGACTTTGGATGGATGGCGCTGAGATAAATTAAGATTGCCGCATGGCCTCTACCATCCCCCTCGCCAGCAGCCTGCTCCGTGCCACCCTCGACACGTTGCGCCGGCAGGCGCCTTTCGCGGACATGGACGAGACGGATCTGATGTGGACGGCAGAGCGCTTGTCGGTGGCGTATTTCCCGCAGGAAGCGGCGCTGGTCGAGGCCGACGGCCAGCCGCCTGCCTACCTGTTCATCGTCAAACAGGGCGTGGTCGAAGGGGAGGCACCGGATGCGCAGGGCGTGCGGCTGCTGCAGCTCACCGACGGCGAGATGTTTCCGCTGGGCGCGCTGCTGGCGGGACGCGCCGTGGCGAACCGCTATGTCGCGGCGGCGGATACCTTCTGCTATCGCCTGCCGGCCGCGGATTTTCATACCTTACTCGGCCGCAGCCGGGCGTTCAGTGATTTCTGCACGCGTCGCATCGCCAGCCTGCTGGAGCAGTCCCTGCGTGCAGTGCAGTCGGAATATGCGCTGGCGCTGGACGACGAAAATCGTTTCTCGCGCCCCGTTCGCAGCCTGATTCGTCAGGCGCCGGTGGCGGTCCTGCCCGAAACGCCGCTGGCCGAGGCGCTGGCCGCCATCGATGCGGCGCGCGTGGGGTCGGTCGTGGTCAACGATCCGCACGGCCATCCGGTGGGCATCCTGACGCTGAAGGATGTGCTGCGGCGCGTGACGCTGGCAGGGATTCCCCTCACGACAGCGATTTCCAGCGTGATGACGCCCAACCCTGCCACGCTGGAAGGCGGGGCGACCGTGGCGGACGCGCTGCTGGTGATGGCGCGGCAGGGCGTTCACCATCTGCCACTGGTGGAGGACGGGCGGCTCGTCGGCGTGATCTCGGAAAAGGACGTGTTCACGCTGCGCCGTCTGTCCATGGAAGGAATTACCGGCGCCATTGCGCGCGCTGACGATCCGGCCGCGCTTCCGATGTTGGCGCACGCCATCGGCGAGCTTGCGCACAACCTGCTGGCGCAGGGCATGAACGCAGAAAACCTGACCGCCATCCTCTCCAGCCTGAACGACAAGCTGACGCAGCGGGTGATCGAACTGGAAGTGTGCGCCGCCCATCTGCCCGATGTGCCGTGGTGCTGGCTTGCTCTGGGCTCGGAGGGCCGGATGGAGCAGACCCTGGCGACCGACCAGGACAATGCGCTGATCTACCGGGCCGCCACGGCGGAGGAGCGTGCGGCCCTGCTGGCGTTTGCCGAACGGGTGAACCATCGGCTGGCGGCGTGCGGCTTTCCGCTCTGCAAGGGCGAAATCATGGCCAGTAATCCGAAGTGGTGCCAGAGCCTGGACGAATGGCGGGCCACCTTCGCCAACTGGATCCATCGGGCCGACGCGCCGGCCCTGCTCCACGCCACCGTGTTTTTCGACTTTCGCCCCTTATATGGCGCGCAGGAACTGAGCGAGGAATTGCGGGACTGGCTGAATGCCACCGCCTGGGAAAACCGGCTGTTTCTCAAGCGAATGGCGGAGAATGCGCTCGCCAATCGCCCGCCGCTGGGACTGGTGCGGGATTTCGTGACGGCGGCGGGCGGCGCGCAGGCGCATACGCTGGATCTCAAGATCAACGGGGTCACACCCTTCGTCGATGTTGCCCGCATCTTTGCGTTGTATGCCGGGGTGAACGCGTCCAGCACGGTGGCGCGCCTGCGCGCCACCGCCCGGGCGTGGAACCTGGCGCCGGACGAGGTCGAGGCGTGGGTGGCCGCGTTCCATTTCATCCAGCTTCTGCGACTGCGCCGCCAGCACACGGCGCAGACCCACGGTGATGCGCCGGGCAACCGCATTGATCCGGAGCAGCTCAACGCGCTCGACCGGCGCATCCTCAAGGAAGCCTTCCGCCAGGCCCGCAAGTTGCAGGCCGTCATGGCGCGTTATTTCGAGTATTGAAATTTGCAAGATGTTGGGTGGTTTCTATCATCAACCTTCATTTCCCACGGCTTTTGGGCTATGGTTGCTGCAGCTTCGCATCCAGGGGGGAGATGCCTGATGCGGGGCCCATAAAATCAACCATACATAGGAGGCTTCCATGGCTAGTCCTCAACCAGATTGGGCCGCGATTGATCGAGATCCGCGGTTCCAGACGCTTCACAAAAAGAAAACCGCTTTTCTGTGGGGCTTGATGGTGTTTTCCATCGTTTACTACTTCCTCCTGCCCGTCGGCGCGGCCTATTTCCAGGACCTCTTCAAGGTCAAGATCTGGGGACCGCTCAATGTGGGCCTGCTGTTCGCGCTGTCCGAATTTATCGTGGCCTGGGTCGTCGCCGCGATATACGCCAAGCGGGCCAACCGCGAGTTCGACGCCATGGCAGCAGAAATCGCACGCGACGCGCACAAAATTGGAGGGAGCAAATAATGGGACGCTCTACCCCCTATTTCACGGGCGCAGCCGCCTTCCTGGCTTCCGGACTCGCCTTCGCCGGCGAAGGCGCCGTTGCCGACCAATGGAAATGGCTGACCTTCGCGGTCTTCGGTGGCATCATTGCCCTGACCATGTACATCACCTGGCGGGCCTCCAAGCGGGTGCACTCGACCAGTGAGTTCTACGCCGCCGGACGTTCTGTTTCGGGCTTCCAGAACGGTTGGGCCATTGCGGGCGACTATCTGTCCGCCGCGTCCTTTCTGGGCATCGCCGGCCTGATCTCCCTGTATGGCTACGACGGCTTCATGTATTCGGTCGGCTTCCTGGTGGCCTACATTACCGTGCTTCTGGTCATCGCCGAGCCCTGCCGCAACATCGGCAAGTACACGTTGGGCGACATCCTGGCCTTCCGCAACGATCCCAAGAAGACCAAGACCATCGCTGCCATCTCGACCATCACCGTGTCGATCTTCTATCTGACTGCCCAGATGGTGGGCGGCGGCGTGCTGATCAAGACGCTCATCGGCATTGACTACGAAGTGTCGGTGATCGGCGTCGGCGTGCTGATGCTGGCCTACGTGGTGTTTGGCGGCATGGTGGCGACCACCTGGGTGCAGATCGTCAAGGCGATCCTGCTGGTGGTGGCTTCGCTGGTGATGGTGGCGCTGGTCTGGGCGCCCTACGGTTTCTCGCTGCCTGGCATCCTTGACCACGTGATCCACGACGACGGCATCCAGAAGCAGGTGGCCAAGCTGCTGGGCACCTCCGCGGCCAACATGACGCCCGAGGAACTAGGTCAGCGCTTCCTCGAGCCGGGCCTGTTCCTGAAGAACCCGATCGACCAGATCTCGCTGGGCATGGCGCTGGTGCTGGGCACCGCCGGCCTGCCGCACATCCTGATGCGCTTCTTCACTGTGCCGAACGCTCAGGAAGCGCGCAAGTCGGTGGTGTGGGCGATGGTCATCATCGGCGGCTTCTACGTGCTGACCCTGTTCCTGGGTCTGGGCGCCGCGCTCAACGTCGGTCCCGCCAACATCATCGCGCTGGACAAGGGCGGCAACATGGCCGCGCCGATCCTGGCCCAGTATCTGGGCGGCGGTGCCGATTCCATGATGGGCAACTTCTTCCTCGCCTTCGTCGCCGCAGTGGCCTTTGCCACCATCGTCGCGGTGGTCGCCGGCCTGGTGCTGGCCTCCGCCTCGGCCATGGCGCATGACATCTACGTCGGCGTGATCCGCGGCAACCATGCCACGCCGAATGAGCAGGTGACGGCAGCGCGCGTCGCCTCCGTCATCGTCGGCATCGTCGCCATCGTCATCGGCATTGCGGCCAAGGGGCAGAACGTCGCCCACCTGGTCGGCATGGCCTTCGCGGTGGCGGCGTCGGGCAACCTGCCCGCCGTCCTGCTGACCCTGTACTGGAAGCGCTGCAACACCTGGGGCATCATGCTCGGCATGCTGGTTGGCTCGTTCTCCGCGATCGCCCTGGTGATGATGTCGCCCAACCTGACCTATCCCAAGGCCGTGATCAAGGATGCCACCGCCGTGCTGGACGGCACCCCGGCCAAGGAAGCGGTTCCGGCCAAGGTGAGCGAGGGCTTCGTCTGCGAATTGTTCGCGGTGTGTCAGAATGCCGAGGCCGCCAAACCGGCTGCCGAGGCGAAACCCGGTGCGGTCGAGAAGCTGGCAACGCTGAACCAGAAAATCGCCACACTCACCGACCCGGCCGAGCTGGACAAGGCGAAGGCTGATGCCGGCAAGCTGGAGAAGGACATCAAGAAGGCGCAGGACGACCTGAAGAAGTTCGAAGGCCAGACCACCAACCTGGTGGGCCTGGAGAAGCCCTTCTTCCGCCTCAAGAACCCCGGCATCATCTCGATCCCGCTGGGTTTCCTGATGGTCATCCTCGGTTCGCTGCTGTTCCGCGACAAGCGTGCGGAAGCGATGTGGGATGAGCTTTACGTGCGCCAGCACACCGGTATCCAGGCCGAGGGCGCAGTCGCCCACTGACGCTGCCTTCATCGGTGTTCAGCCAAGCCCCCGGGGTAAAAGCCGGGGGCTTTTTTATGCGCGCGCGGCCACGCTGCTCGGGATTGCCTACGTCTGGCCCGAATCGAGCCAGCGGGCCTGGCGGCTGAAACGGAGGAGCTGCCGGAGCTGGGTGAGCTTGCGTGCCCGTGCAGCGGGCAGCAGCGCGAGCCACAATTGGGCCGTGGCATAGGCGTCCGCCAGCGCGCCATGGCGCTGGTAGACCGGGATGTGGAAGAACGCGAGCCAGTCGTCCAGCGGCCGGTTGAATCCCGGCCCCTGCGGCGCCAGAAGGGGTGCCAGCACCGCCAGGTCGAGCCAGATGGCACGGTCCTTCAGGCCCAGCCAGGCACGGCTGGCGCGTTCCAGCGCCAGTCGGTCGAACGCAGCATGATAGGCGAGCCGCGGACTGCCGCCGGCGAATTCCAGCCAGTCCAGTAGCGCCTGTGCGGGCTCCCGTCCGGCAAGCTGCTGGCCCGTGGTGATGCCGTGTATCAGGATGTTGTCGGTCGTTGTAGCCTCCTGCTGCCGCAAGCTGACTTCGCACGTCGGCGCCATGGCGATTGTGCCGTCTCTCACAGTGACTGCGCCGATGGCCAACAGGGGGTCGACCCGCGGATTGAGACCGCCGGTTTCGACGTCCACCACGACCCAGCCGTCATCCAGCGTCTGTTCCCTGACTGGCCTCAAAGCAAGATTCTGCAGGCGGGCCGCGAGCGCAGCCCCCAAGGGTGGGCGGGAGCGGAAGGGCCAGATCATGATGAGCAGTTCCGGTACATGGAGACAACCTTAGCGTGCAGGCTAATCGCGGCAATATTGCAGCAGCATGGGGAAATAAAAAAGCCCCGCCGAAGCGGGGCTTTTGACCTACATAAACAGCTGGGTTTTACATCCTTACATCATGCCGCCCATACCACCCATGCCGCCCATGTCGCCGCCGCCCATCGGCATGGCCGGCTTGTCTTCCGGCAGGTCGGCGACCATGCAGTCGGTGGTCAGCATCAGGCCGGCGATCGAGGCTGCGTTTTGCAGCGCGGTGCGGGTGACCTTGGTGGGGTCGAGCACGCCCATCGCCACCATGTCGCCGTATTCGCTGGTGCCGGCGTTGTAGCCGAAGTTGCCCGTGCCTTCCAGCACCTTGTTGACGACGACAGAGGGCTCATCGCCACAGTTCTTGACGATCTGGCGCAACGGCTCTTCGATCGCGCGCAGCACGATCTTCACGCCGGCGTCCTGGTCGTGGTTGTCGCCCTTGACCGCGGCCGCCGCGGCCTTGGCGCGCAGCAGCGCGACGCCGCCGCCGGGGACGATGCCTTCTTCAACGGCGGCACGGGTGGCGTGCAGCGCGTCTTCGACACGGGCCTTCTTTTCCTTCATTTCGACTTCGGTCGCGGCACCAACCTTGATCACTGCCACGCCACCGGCCAGCTTGGCCTTGCGCTCCTGCAGCTTCTCGCGGTCGTAGTCGCTGGTGACTTCCTCGATCTGCTTGTTGATCTGGCTGATGCGGCCCTTGATCGCGTCGTGATTGCCGGCGCCGTCGATGACGGTGGTGTTTTCCTTGCCGATCTCGATGCGCTTGGCGCGGCCCAGATCCTGCAGGGTAGCCTTTTCCAGCGACAGGCCGACTTCTTCGGCGATCACGGTGCCGCCGGTGAGGATGGCCATGTCTTCCAGCATCGCCTTGCGGCGGTCGCCGAAGCCCGGGGCCTTGACGGCGCAGGTCTTGAGGATGCCGCGGATGTTGTTGACCACCAGGGTGGCGAGCGCTTCGCCGTCGACGTCTTCGGCGACGATCATCAGCGGCTTGCCGGCCTTGGCGACTTGCTCCAGTACGGGCAGCAGGTCACGAATGTTGGAGATCTTCTTGTCGAACAGCAGGATGAAGGGATCTTCCATGATCGCCATCTGCTTGTCGGGGTTGTTGATGAAGTAGGGCGACAGGTAGCCGCGGTCGAACTGCATGCCTTCGACGACGTCGAGTTCGTTTTCCAGGCCCGAGCTGTCTTCAACGGTGATGACGCCTTCCTTGCCGACCTTGTCCATCGCGGCGGCGATGATGTCGCCGATCGAGGAGTCGGAGTTGGCGGAAATGGAGCCGACCTGGGCGATTTCCTTGGAAGTCTTGCAGGGTTGGGAAATCTTCTTCAACTCGGCGGTGATGGCGATCACGGCCTTGTCGATGCCGCGCTTGAGGTCCATCGGGTTCATCCCGGCGGCCACGTATTTCATGCCTTCGTTGACGATGGACTGGGCCAGCACGGTGGCGGTGGTGGTGCCATCACCCGCGATGTCGGAGGTCTTGGAAGCGACTTCCTTGACCATCTGGGCACCCATGTTCTCCAGCTTGTCCTTCAGCTCGATTTCCTTGGCGACCGACACGCCGTCCTTGGTCACGGTGGGTGCGCCGTAGGAACGGTCGAGCACCACATTGCGGCCTTTCGGGCCCAAAGTCACCTTGACAGCGTCAGCCAGAATATTGACGCCAGCCACCATGCGGTGACGCGCGGAATCGCCAAAACGTACGTCTTTTGCAGCCATTGCTTAACTCCTAAATTTTGAATTCGATTTGGATTTGCGTACGGCGTTCGATTACTGCTCGACCACGCCCATGATGTCTTCTTCGCGCATCACCAGCAGTTCGTCGCCTTCGACCTTGACGGTCTGGCCGGCGTACTTGCCGAACAGCACGCGGTCGCCGACTTTCACGTCCAGCGGAATCAGCTTGCCCTGGTCGTCTTTCTTGCCGGCGCCGACGGCGATCACTTCACCCTGGTCGGGCTTCTCGGTGGCGGTGTCGGGGATCACGATCCCGGAAGCGGTCTTGCGCTCTTCTTCCATGCGCTTGACAATCACTCGGTCGTGCAGAGGACGGATTTTCATTGCAAAGTCTCCATTGCGGTACGTTGATATAAGGCAGCCGGAGCTGCCCGAAAAATGAGGAAGCGGCGAAGGTGTTGTTAGCACTCGTCGCCGTTGAGTGCTAATAGTAGGGGCGGAGAGTTTCAATTTCAAGTCCATGGACGATTTAATCAGCCGTACCCGCGCCGCCGTCTGGCACCCCTGCACCCAGATGAAAGCGTTGGAAGCCACGCCGCCGCTGGCGATCGCGCGTGGCGAGGGGTCGTGGCTCGTCGATACGGGGGGACGGCGTTACCTCGACGCGATTTCCAGCTGGTGGGTCAACCTGTTCGGCCACTGCAACCCGCGTATCAATGCCGCTATCGTCGACCAGCTCGGGAAGATCGAGCACGTGATGCTGGCCGGCGCCACCCACGAACCGGTCGTGGCGCTTTCAGAACGGCTGGCCAGACTGACCGGCCTGGGACACGCGTTCTATGGTTCGGACGGTGCGTCAGCCACCGAGATCGCACTGAAAATGAGCGCCCACTTCTGGCGTAATGCTGGCCAGGCGGAGAAAAACGGCTACGTCAGCCTCAGGAACGGTTATCACGGCGAAACCGTCGGCGCGCTGTCGGTAACCGATATTCCGCTGTTCAAGGCCACCTATGCCCCCCTGCTGCGGAACACGGTGCAGGTGCCGACGCCGGATGCGCGCCTGGCCGAAGCAGGCGAAACGGCTGAGGGATTTGCCCTGCGCTGTGCGGATGCACTGGAAGCGCATTTGGTCGAGCACGCCGCCGAAACGGCCGCTTTCATCGTCGAACCGCTGGTGCAGGGCGCGACAGGGATGGCGATGTATCACCCGATCTATCTCAAGCGGGCCCGGGAGCTGTGCACGAAATATCGAGTGCACTTGATTGTCGATGAGATTGCCGTGGGTTTCGGCCGCACAGGCACCATGTTCGCCTTTGAGCAGGCCGCCATACGCCCCGATTTCATCTGTCTGTCCAAGGGCATCACGGGTGGCTACCTGCCGCTGTCGGCCGTGCTGACGACCGACGAAGTCTATGCCGCGTTCTACGGCGACGCCACGGCGCGCGGCTTCCTGCATTCGCATTCCTACACCGGCAACCCGCTCGCCTGCCGGGCGGCGCTGGCGGTACTGGATATTTTCGAGGCCGATCAGGTCATTGCCGCCAACCGCATCAAGGCGCAGGAATTCACGGGATTGCTGGCGGACGTGGCGATGCACCCGCGGGTACGCCATTTTCGGCAGCGCGGCATGATTTGGGCGTTCGACGTGGCGCAGGCACAGCCCGGTTTCTCCGCCCGCCTGCACCAGGCGGCGCTGGGACAAGGCGTGTTCATTCGTCCGATCGGCAATACGGTGTATGTCATGCCGCCCTATGTAACAAGCGCCGACGATATGCGCATCCTGGCGGCGACCCTGCTGGCCTGTCTTAAAAACCCGGATATCTGAATGGGCACCTCGCCGGCTTGACGCGTGTCGAGCCCGATCATAAGATAGTGATCAATAACTATCTAGGGGCTGCGTTCATGTCCGAGGCTGTGCGCAAACGGTTGGGTGCCGACGAACGGCGCGAGGAAATCATCCGCGTGACACTCGAACTGGCTGCCAGGCAGGGCGTCGACGACGTGACCACCCAGGACATGGCCCAGGCGATGGGAGTGACGCAGGGCGCGGTGTTCCGGCATTTTCCAAGCAAGGACGCCATCTGGATGGCGGTGATGCTGTGGGTGCGCGACCGCATGATGGCGGTGTTGACGCGTGCGGCCGCACAAGGCCGCGATCCGCTGGATTCCCTGCAGCGCATGTTTTTTGCCCATATCGCGTTCATCGCCGGCCATCCGGCCATTCCGCGTGTGCTCACCTCGGAACATCTGCATGGTCGCAATGCGGTGCTGCGTCAGGTCGTGACCGAAATCATGCTGGCGTACGAGGCGAAAATCGCCCATCTGCTGCGGGATGGCCAAGTACAGAAGCAAGTTCGCCTCGATCTCGATACGCAGGCCGCGGCCACGCTCTATATCGGCATGATCCAGGGCCTGGTTCTGCAAACTTCCATTCTGCGTGGTCAGCGCACGCTGGCTGCCGAAGCCGCCCGCACCTTACCGGTTTTTCTCGCGGCGGTCCGTACGCCCTCACCCACCCAAGGAACGCACCCATGATGAAATATTTCTCGATACCGCTCGCAGCCTGCCTGTGCATGAATCTGGCCACCGCCCATGCGCAGGACATGGTGCCCTCCCATGCCCATGCGCCTGCCGCAGACAATCGCGTGATCCTGGCCTTGTCCCCGGACGAACGCGCCATGATCCTGGAAGAAATGCGCCTCTTCCTCGACGGCGTCGGCACCATGACCGGCGCGCTCGGCAAGCAGGACATGCAGGCGACGGCGGCCGCGGCACGCGGGATGGGGATGAAAATGGTGCACGAGGTGCCGCCCGAATTGCGGGCCAAGTTGCCCATGGAATTCAGGCAGCTGGGTTTTTCGGTGCACCGAGATTTCGATCAGATCGCAATGGATGCCGACAGCCTGAAAGATGTGAGCCACACGCTCAACCAGATGTCCGCCACGCTGCAAAAATGCGTGAGCTGCCATGCGGCTTATCAAATCCGCAGCCCGCTGAATGACGACAAGCATTGAGCAGGCCCGTATGAAGCACCGCGCAGTCTCGTTCATCAATCGACGTAATCTGTTCCTGGCTGCCGGTTTCCTGGCGTTTGCCGCGGCTTTCGTCTGGTTGCTCGCGACACGCGGGCCGCTGGCGCCGGTGGGCGTCGAACAGGCCGCCGTCACGCGTGCCGATCTCAGTCCCGGCGTGTACGGAATTGGCACGGTGGAGGCGCAGCGTGCCTACAGTGTCGGTCCGATCCAGGCCGGCCGGTTGTTGCGGGTGATGGTCGATCAGGGCGACCGGGTCGAGGCTGGCCAGGTGCTGGCCGAGATCGATCCGGTGGATCTGCGGCAGCGCGCCGACGCGGCGGTGAGCGCGGCCGCACGCGCCCGGCAGGCAGCCGAGGCGGCGCTGGCGCAGGTGGCCGAAGCCGAAAGCCGGACGCGTCTGGCACAAGCCAATCTGGCGCGCTACCAGGCGCTGTATCGGCAGAATTTCGTCGCCAAGGAAATGGTGGACAGCCGCCTGCACGAAGCGGCGGCGGCCGAAGCGGCATTGGCCGCGTCGCGCGCCAATGCCGCAGCCGCGCAGCGCGAGATCGGGCGGGCCGAAGCCGAGCGGCAGGGCGTCGATCAACTGCGCAACAGCCTCCGATTGCTGAGTCCGATCACGGGCGTGGTCACGGCGCGGGAGGCCGAACCCGGCACGACGGTGGTGGCGGGGCAGGCCGTACTGCGGCTGGCCGATCCGGCACATCTGTGGGTGCGCGCGCGGGTCGATCAGGCGCGCGCGCAGGCTATACGGGTGGGGCAGGCGGCGGATATCACGATGCGTTCTGCGCCCGACATGGTCCTGCCGGCGAAGGTGGCGCGCATCGAACTGCAAAGCGATGCCGTGACCGAGGAGCGGATCGTCGATGTGGCGTTCGATCCGGTGCCTGACCGTCTGTATCTGGGTGAGCTGGCAGAGGTGACGCTGCACCTGCCGGGTACGCGCAACGCGTTGGCGGTGCCGCGTGCTGCTATCGGCTTGCGCAACGATCGGAGCGGCGTGTGGCAGGCAGTCGACGGCCGCGCCCGCTTCAAGCCGGTGCAATTGGGCGTGCAAACCGCGGATCGTGCGCAAGTCGTCTCCGGCCTGGCCGAGGGCGAGCGCGTCATCGTTTACAGTGCCCGGCAGCTCGACGAGGGCATGCGGGTGCGCGAACAGCAATTAATGACGCGCTGAGCTGTTCCGCCCATGATCAATCTCGCCGGGCGCGACATCGCCCACCACCTGAAAAGTTATCTGCTGACCGGGCTGGGGCTGGGCTTGCTGATCGGAGTGACGTTGACCATGGCCGGCGTGTATCGCGGCATGGTCGACGACGCCAAGGTGTTGTTGCGTGCGGTCGACGCCGACGTCTGGGTGGTGCAGCAGGATACCCTTGGCCCGTTCGCCGAGCCCTCCTCCGTGCCAGACGACCTCTATCGCGCGTTGCTGGGGTTGCCAGGCGTGGCACAGGCGGGAAACGTCGCCTACCTCACCATGCAGGTGTCGCACGCAGGCAAGTCGCAGCGCGTGATGGTGGCCGGGTTCGAGCCGGGCAAGCCGGGCGGACCGGCGTTTCTGGTGGCCGGTCGCCCGATCGCCCGTGCGCATTACGAAGCCGTGGCCGATGCCAAGACCGGCCTGCGGGTGGGCGACGTGGTCCGCATTCGTCGCAACGACTACACCGTGGTCGGATTGACGCGGCGCATGGTGTCGTCCAACGGCGATCCGATGCTGTTCATCCCCTTGAAGGACGCGCAGGAAGCGCAGTTTCTCAAGGACAACGACGCCATCGTGGAGGATCGCCAACGCCTGGCCGCCAATCCGGCGATCAACCGCCCCGGCCAACCCGGCGTGCTCGATGCGGTGCAGGCGATCCAGACGTCCAGCCACAAGGTCAATGCCGTGCTGCTGCGGTTGCAGCCGGGGGCCGATGCGCGCGCCGTCGCCGGCACGATTGCGCGCTGGCAGCGCTTCACTGCATATACCCGCGACGACATGGAAGAGATCCTGGTGGCCAAGCTGATCGCCACCGCAGCCAAGCAGATCGGCCTGTTCCTGGCGATTCTGGCGGTGGTCAGCGCGGCCATCGTCGCTTTCATCATCTACACGATGACGCTCGGCAAGATCAAGGAGATCGCCGTGCTGAAACTCATCGGCACCCGGAATCGCACCATCGCCGCGATGATCATGCAGGAGGCGCTGGGGCTGGGCGTGATCGGTTTCTTCGGCGGCAAGTTCGCCGCCACCTTGTGGGCGCCGGCCTTTCCCAAATACGTGCTGCTTGAAACCGGTGATGCAGGACGCGCCTTCGTGCTGACCCTGGTGGTGTGCGCATTGGCCTCGGTGCTGGCGATACGCGCCGCACTCAAGATCGACCCGGCGGAGGCGATCGGTGGCTGACGTTGCTTCAATCCAGCCCGCGATTCTCATCGAGGGCCTTACCAAGCGCTACGGCAGCGGCAGCGCGGCGGTCGATGCGCTGAAAGGCGTCGACATGACGGTCTGGCCCGGCGAGGTGGTCGGCCTGATCGGGCCGTCCGGCTCCGGCAAGACCACCTTGCTGAAATGCCTGGGGGCGGTGATCGAGCCGACCGCCGGCCGGTTCACCCTCGGCGGCGAAATGATCTTCGACGGCGGCTGGAAGACCGGTGACCTGCGCGCGCTGCGTCGCGACCGCATCGGTTTCGTGTTCCAGGCGCCCTACCTGATCCCGTTCCTCGATGCCACCGACAACGTCGCGTTGCTGCCGATGCTGGCCGGCGTACCCAATCCCCAGGCGCGTGCAACCGCGTTGGAGATGCTCGGCGCCCTCGATGTCCAGCACCGCGCGCAGGCGCGCATTGCCGAACTCTCGGGCGGCGAACAGCAGCGTGTGGCGATCGCGCGGGCGCTTGCTAACAAGCCGCCGATCATCCTCGCCGACGAGCCGACCGCGCCGCTCGACAGCGAACGCGCCCTCACCGTGGTGAAGATCCTCAACCGCCTGGCGCAGGAATTCCGCACCGCGATCATCGTCGTCACCCACGACGAAAAAATCATCCCGACCTTCAAACGCATTTACCATATCCGCGACGGCAAGACTTACGAAGAAGCGGGCGAAGGACGCGCGATATGAAACTGACCTTTCTTGGCGCAGCGCGCGAAGTGACGGGCTCCAGCTATCTGCTGGAAGCCGACGGCGTGCGCTTTCTGGTCGATTGCGGCATGTTCCAGGGCGGGCGCGAAGCGCGCGACAAGAATTGCCGCGCCTTCAGCTTCGATCCCCGAACGATCGATTTCGTCATCCTGACGCATGCGCACATCGATCACTCCGGGCTGCTGCCGCGGCTGGTCGCGCTCGGTTTCAAAGGCCGCATTTACACAACGCGTGCGACCTGCGACCTGTTGGCGGTGATGCTGCCCGATTCGGCGCATATCCAGGAAAAGGAAGCGGAATACCAGAACCTTCATCGCTTCCGCCAGGGGATGGCCCGGCGCGACGCGGCACGCGGTTCGTTTCCGCGCGACACGGCGCCGCTGTATACCGTGGCGCAAGCGCAGGCCTCGCTCAAACAGCTCAATCCGGTCGATTACGATCTGGAAATCGCGCCGCATCCGCAGGTGCGCTGCACCTTCCGCGACGCCGGCCATATTCTCGGTTCGGCGATCGTCGAAGTCTGGGTGGGCGAAGGACCGCGCCGCCGCAAAATCGTGTTTTCCGGCGACCTGGGCCAGCCTGCACGGCCCTTGCTGCGCGATCCGACGCCGATCTTCGACGCCGACTACCTGCTGGTCGAGTCGACCTACGGCAACCGCGACCACAAGAGCATGGAAGCGACGCAGGATGAACTGGTCACAGCGATCAACGACACCATCGAGCGAAAGGGCGGCAACGTCATCATTCCCGCCTTTGCGGTGGGGCGCACGCAGGACATGCTCTACCTGCTGGCCGACCTGACCCGGCAGGCGCGCATTCCCAAGCTTTCCGTCTTCGTCGATTCGCCGATGGCCACTGCGGCCACCGAAATCACCTTCAAGCATATGGAACTGCTCGATGCCGAAACCCACGCGTTGATGGGGCGACATGGCGGTGCGCAATATTTCCGCAAGCTCGAATTCGTCGAGGATGTCGAGGAATCGAAGGCGCTCGACCGCGTCACGGGTGGCGCCGTCATCATCTCGGCCAGCGGCATGTGCGAGGCCGGCCGCATCAAATACCACCTGCGCGCCAACCTGGCACGCCGCGAATCGACCATCCTCATCACCGGTTTCCAGGCTGCCGGCACCTTCGGTCGCCGCCTCGTCGACGGCGCCAAGCGCGTCCGCCTGCTGGGCGAGGATATTCCGGTGCGTGCCGATCTCTATACATTGGGTGGGTTGTCGGCGCACGCCGACCGTACCGCTCTGTTCGCCTGGCTGGGCCACTTTCGCAGCAAGCCGCGCCAGGTGTTCGTCGTGCATGGCGAGGAGACGGTGGCGAAGGATTTTGCCGCCGATCTGAAGACGCAGTTCGACTGGGATGCGATGGCGCCGGCGCCGGGCCATGGCGTCATCCTCGAATGAGCCCGTGCCGATGAATTTTCCCAGTCCATCGTACGGCCTCCTGTTGCTGGCTTTGCTGGGGGGTGGCCTGGCGGGGCATGCGCGGGCCGCTTCGACGGCTGACTGGGAAGGGTGCAGCGCGATTCCGGCGGATGCCGAACGGCTGGCCTGCTACGACCGCGTGTCAGGGCGTTCGCAGTCCGAAGCGGTTCCGCCGGCCTCGGCCGGGCCTGAGCCGCGCCCTGCCGAGGCACCCGCCGCGGCGCAAGCCGTGCCGCCGGAGCCGAAGCTGCTGTCGGCGCTGTCGCGCCATTGGGAGCTGGACGACGAAGCCAAGCAGGGCGCTTTCCTGTTCCGGCCCCATCATCCTAATTATTTCCTGCCCATCAAGTACAGCAACGCGCCCAACAACACGCCGTTTCGGGATGTCTTTACCCAGCCGGACCTCGGCCTCGAAAATATCGAGACGGAGTTGCAGCTGAGTTTCAAGATCAAGGGCATGCAGGGCGTATTCGGACACGACAATGTCGATCTGTGGTTCGGCTACACCACGACCTCATTCTGGCAGGCCTACAACCACAGCATTTCCGCGCCCTTCCGCGAGACCAACTACGAGCCGGAGGCAATGCTGGTGTTCCGTACGAATTACGCCCTGGCCGGTTTTCGCGGTCGCTTCATCAACCTCGGTCTGTCACACCAGTCGAACGGGCGCGGCGAAGATCTGTCGCGCAGCTGGAACCGGGTTTATGCGCAGTTCGGGTTCGAACGCGGCAATCTGGCCTTGCTGGTCCGGCCCTGGATCCGTATCCATGAAAACCGGGGAAACGACGATAACCCCGATATTGAAGACTATATGGGGCATGGCGATCTGCTGGCGGTCTACAGCAAGGGCCGCAACGCCTATTCGCTCCTGCTGCGCAATAATTTCAAGAGCCCGGACAACCGGGGTGCGCTGAAGCTGAATTGGAGCTTCCCTCTGGTCGGGCGTCTGAAAGGTTACGTGCAATATTTCAACGGCTACGGCGAATCGCTGATCGACTACAACCACCGACAGCAGTCCCTGGGTCTCGGCGTCAGCCTGACCGAGGGTATGTAATCTTCAGGGCGCGTGGGGCAGCGCCTCCTCCAGCAGGCGGTGCACGTACTTGACCGGAATGGCGTAACTGATCCCGCTGGGCGCGGAGATCGCGGATTCGCGCGTGCCCCGTACGTACACCGAGTTGACCACGCCCAGGACCTCGCCGGTATCGGGGTGCCATACCGGGCTGCCGCTGTTGCCGGGATAGGCCACGGCGTCGAGTTCGAATACTTCATACGGCGAGACGGCCTGTTTGATGACATGCGCATTCAACTGGGACGCTGCTGCGACAGGCGTGAAGATGGGAATGATGGCGGCCAGCCCGGCCCGATGCGTGGAGGGATTGAGGCCCAGTATCGAGCCGATCGGATAGCCGGTGAAATAGAGCTGCCAACCTTCGCGCACCAGGCTGGAATCGCCGAGTTTCAGAGGAGGCAATGGCTCGCCCGCGATTTTCAGCAAGGCCAGGTCGCGCGCCTTGTCGCTGGCGATCAGTTCCGCAGCGCGGACCGATATCCTCTGATCGCGACCGACGAACACGGCGTACATTTCCTTCTTCTCGCTATCCAGCTGCTTGCTGAATATATGCGCGCACGATACGACGTAGTGCCCGTCCAGTACTGCGAAGCCGGTGCCGAGCAGGTTGGCGGGCGGGCGGCCGGTGGGTTTGAAGGTGCCGACGCCGACTACGCCCGGTTTGATGCTGGGAAGCATGTCGGCCACATCGGCATGGACTGGCGTGGCCAGCAGAAGCGCGATCACGGCCCAGCTGGTACGCGGCTTGCTCGTCCATGAAGCGCCCAGCCGCTGGATGTAGCCGGGCAAGGACCTGTAAATTCGATACAATCCGGGCGGCAGCAAAGACTTTATATTCATAGGGGAATCCAAGCATGAGCGTTGTTGCGGTTGTCGGGCTGGGCTATGTGGGCCTGCCGTTGGCGGTGGAATTCGGCAAGAAGGTGACCACCATCGGCTACGATCTCTCGGTTGAAAAAGTCGAGCACTACCGTCGATTCTGCGACCCCACCGGCGAAGTATCAACGGACGACCTCAAGGCGGCGACCCAGCTGACGGTGACCACCGATCCGTCCGAGCTGGCGAAAGCCGACTTCATCATCGTGGCAGTGCCGACCCCGGTCGACGCGGCGCACATTCCCGATTTCTCGCCGCTGGTGGGATCCTCCACCACCGTCGGAAAATACATGAAGAAGGGCGTGACCGTGGTGTACGAGTCCACAGTCTACCCCGGCGCCACCGAAGAGGTCTGCATTCCGATCCTGGAAAAGAATTCCGGCATGAAATGGCTACAGGACTTCCATGTCGGCTATTCACCCGAGCGCGTCAATCCGGGCGACAAGGAACGCACCATCACCAAGATCGTCAAGGTGGTGTCGGGCGACGATGCCGCCACGCTCGACCAGGTCGCCGCGCTATACGGTTCCATCATCACCGCCGGCGTTCACCGCGCCAGCTCGATCAAGGTGGCCGAAGCCGCCAAGGTGATCGAGAACACCCAGCGCGACCTCAACATCGCGCTGATGAACGAGCTCTCGCTGATCTTCCACCGCATCGGCATCGACACGCTGGAGGTGCTGAAGGCGGCCGGCACCAAGTGGAACTTCCTGCCCTTTCGTCCCGGCCTGGTCGGCGGCCACTGCATCGGCGTCGATCCCTACTATCTCACGCACAAGGCCGACATGATGGGCTATCACCCGCAGGTCATCCTCGCCGGCCGCCGCATCAACGACGGCATGGGTGCCTATGTGGCCCAGGAAACGGTGAAGAACATGATCGCCAACGGCGTGCAGGTGAAGGGCGCCAAGGTCAACGTGCTCGGCCTCACCTTCAAGGAAAACTGCCCCGACCTGCGCAACTCCAAGGTGGTCGACGTCATCCGCGAACTGCAGTCCTTCGGTTGCGATGTGCATGTGCACGACCCGCTCGGCGAGCCGAAGGAAGCCGAGCACGAATACGGCATTCGTCTCACGGCATGGAGCGACCTGCCTGAATGCGATGCCATCATCGCAGCGGTATCGCATAGCGCGTATCTGGAAAAATCGTTTGCCGAACTGACCGCCAAGCTGAGTAAGGGGGGCGCCTTTACCGACGTCAAGGCGGCCTACGATCCGGCTGCGGTGAAAGCGGCGGGCTTCACCCTCTGGAGGTTGTGATGTCCGCATTCGATGCGCTGAAGAAAACGCTCGAAGCCGAGCCTGGCACCTGGCTCGTCACCGGGGCTGCCGGCTTCATCGGCAGCAATCTGGTGGAAGCGTTGCTGTTGCTCAACCAGCGCGTCGTCGGTCTCGACAACTTCGCGACCGGCCACGAGAAAAACCTGGCGCAGGTCCAGGCCAGCGTCGGGCCCGAGCGCTGGGAAAATTTCAGCTTCAAGCGCGGCGACATCCGCGACCTCATCACCTGCCATACCGTGTGCAAGGGGGTCGATTACGTCCTGCACCAGGCCGCGCTCGGTTCGGTGCCGCGCTCGATCGAAGACCCGCTGTCCACCCATGCTGCCAACAATACCGGCTTCCTCAACATGCTGGTCGCCGCGCGCGACGCGAAGGTCAAGCGTTTCGTTTACGCCGCGTCAAGTTCCACCTATGGCGACCATCCCGGCCTGCCCAAGGTCGAGGACGTCATCGGCAAGCCGCTGTCGCCGTATGCGGTGACCAAGCTGGTGAACGAACTGTATGCCGACGTGTTCGGCCGCTGCTATGGCATGGAATCGGTCGGACTGCGCTACTTCAACATCTTCGGCCGCCGCCAGGATCCGCAGGGCGCCTACGCGGCCGTGGTGCCGAAATGGGTCGCCAGCATGATTCGCAACGAGCCGGTCTACATCAACGGCGACGGCGAAACCAGTCGCGACTTCTGCTACATCGACAACGTCATCCAGGCCAACCTGCTTGCCGCCACCAGCCAGCATGCGGACGCAGCCAACCAGGTCTACAACGTCGCGGTTGGCGACCGCACCACCTTGAATCAGCTATTCGAGGCCATCCGTGCGCTGCTCGAACCGAAGTATCCCCATCTCGCCGATTTCAAGCCGGTTTACCGCGATTTCCGTGCCGGCGACGTGCGCCATTCGCTTGCCGATATTTCCAAGGCGCGCACGCGGCTGGGCTACGAGCCGACGCATCGTATTGGCGAAGGCCTGGCCGAAGCGATGGACTGGTATGTGCGGGACCTGAGTTGAGGCTGTTTGCCGAGCGATGTGCCGGGTCCGTACCAGACGCAGGCAGCGTGCCGCGCAGGCGGCCAAGAACGATGTGGCTCAACCATGACGATGCATGACGAGCAGACCCCGAGCGACGCCGCAGGACAGAGTGCACTGGATATCCTGTTGCGGCGGATGCAGGCCGAGAGCGATTTCCCGGCCCTGTCCGAAGCGATCGGCGATATCAACCGTATCGCCTCGTCCGACCGCGAGGGCGTCAACGAACTCTCCAATCATATCCTCAAGGACTTCGCGCTCACCAACAAGCTGTTGAAGCTGGCCAACGTCGCCTTCTACAACCAGGTGGGCGGCGGCTCGATCAGCACGATTTCGCGTGCGGTGGTGGTCCTTGGCTTCGATGCGGTACGGTCGATCGCGTTGAGCCTGATCCTGTTCGACAATCTGGAAAACAAGGCGCATGCACAGCACCTGAAAGAGGAATTCGTCAAGGTGCTGTATGCCGGCATGCTGGCGCGCGAGATGGCGGGCAATGCGCAGGTGAAGGATGTGGAGGAGGCATTCATCGGCGCCATGCTGCACAAGCTTGGTCGCATGCTGGCGATGTTTTATTTCCCCGAGGAGATGGCGCTTGTCCTGCAACGCGTCGAAACCGAGGGCTTGAGCGACGCCCGGGTGTCGACCGAAGTGCTGGGCGTGTCGTTCGAGAACCTCGGCATCGGCATCGCGCGCAGCTGGGGGTTTCCCGATCAGCTGGTACAGAGCATGAAAAAGCTGCCGGACGGGAAGATCAGAAAAAGCGCCAGCAACGTCGAACGGCTGCGCGCGCTGGCAGGATTTGCCAACGAATTGTGTGAAATCATCCTCGAGACGCCCGATGAAGACCGCAGCAAGGCCCTGGGCAGGCTCACGACGCGGTTCGGCGATACTGTGCCGGTGACGGCGGAACAGCTGTCCGGCATGATGGAAAAATCGATGCAGGACATCGGCCAGTTCGCGCGGGTGGTGAATGTGAACCTGAAGCACAGCGATTTTGCCCGGCAGGCGTCGAAATGGGCGGGTCTGGCGGCACCGCCGGGCCAGACGTCGGCACAGCAGGAAGCGAACACCGGCATGGCCGACGCCGTGCCGGATGCCATGGCGGCACTGGATGCCAATGTGTTGCACGAGGCCGCACCGGCTATCGAACAGGGCGCTGTCGTCCGCGACAAACAGGAACGCACGCCGGAGGAGATTCAATCCATCCTGGCCTCGGGCTTGCAGGATGTCGGCAACTCGCTGATCGACGACAGCATTTCCATCAACGATATCCTGCGCATGATCCTCGAGGCCATGTATACCGGCATGGGATTCGAACATGTGGTGCTGTGCATCAAGGATGGGCGCCGCAACGCGATGTGCGGCAAGTTCGGTTTTGGCGACGACGTGCAGCGCCTGGTCAAGGCATTCGATTTTTCCCTGGCGGGCCAGCCGGATGTCTTCCTCGTCGCGCTGCAGAACAATGCCGACATCCTGATTTCCGACATCGACGATTCCAAGATCGCCACGCGGATTCCGGCCTGGTATCGCAAGCATGTTCCTGCACACACCTTCGTGCTGTTTCCCATCATCGTGAAAGGCAAGCCGGTTGGTCTGATCTATGCCGACCGGCCGCATGCCGGCGATATCACGATCCCCGAGAAAGAACTGTCCCTGCTCAAGTCCTTGCGCAACCAGGCAGTATTGGCGATCCGGCAATCCTTGTAGGTCCCGCCTGGGGCGTCGGCGGTTGCCGTTCCGGCCGCCGCTTCGGAATTCGGCATAATGTCGCCATGCCGTTTTTCCGAATCGTGCCCTGTTTCCTGTCTGGCCTGCTGTTTGCGGGCCTGTCCGTCGCGGCGCATGCCGAATCGCTCCCCGTGGCCTTCACAACTGCGCTGCAACAGGCGGGCATCCCGCTCGACCACGTGGCGGTGGTGGTGCAGCCACTGGATGCGGACGAACCGCTGGTCAACCACAATGCCGATGCGGCGCTGAATCCCGCATCCGTCATGAAACTGGTGACCAGTTTTGCGGCATTGAATCAGTTGGGCCCGGACTATGTGTGGAAAACCGATGTCTGGGCGGAGGGGCCGATCCGGGAGGGTGTGCTCGAAGGAGACCTGGTCATCAAGGGCTACGGCGATCCCACCTTGACGCTGGAACGGATGTGGCTGCTGCAGCGCGAGCTGCGGGCACGCGGCGTACGCCACATCCGGGGCAATCTGGTGCTCGACCTGAGCGACTTCGAGCTGCCGGCCAGCGATCCGGGGGCATTCGATGGCGAGCCGCTGGCCCTGTACAACGCCGCCCCCGGCGCACTGGTTGCCAATTTCAACGCAACGACATTGCGTCTCAAGCCCGATGGCAACGCCATCGGGATCGAGCCGGATATTGCACTGCCCGGGGTCGCGATTCGCTCGGATATTGCATTGACCGACAATGTCACATGCAATGGCTGGAAGGAGGCCTTGGCGCCGAGCATTCCCGATCCCGGACGAAGAGAGCTGGTCATTGGTGGTCGCTACCCGCGCGGATGCGGTGAACAGGCCTTGTCGCTGAACCTGTTCGAACCTGCGGTGACCTTCGATTTCCTGTTTCGCGGCCTATGGGCGGAAACGGGTGGCACGCTTGGCGGGCAGACCGTGCCCGGCATGGCACCGGAAACGCCGCCTCTTTTGCGTTTCGAATCACTTCCTTTGACCGATGCGCTTACCCGTCTCAACAAGTATTCCAACAACCTGATGGCGCGCAATCTGTTCCTGACGCTTGGAGCGGAAGCTTATGGCGCGCCGGCGACGCCAGACAAGGGCGCGCGCGCGGTACGCGAAGACATGGTGCAGCGCGGGATTTCAACGCGGAAGCTGGTGCTGGAAAACGGCGCCGGCCTGTCGCGCATCGAGCGCATCAGTGCGGGCGCATTGAACCAGCTGTTGCGCGCGGCTTATCGGAGCCCGCTGTTCGCCGAATTCGAATCGGCCCTGCCCATTGTCGCGACCGATGGCACCCTGAAGCGCCGCTTCAAGGGCAGTACCCTGACCGGCAGCGCGCATCTCAAGACCGGCACCCTGCGCGACGTCAGCGCACTGGCGGGCTACGTGGACACGGCGAGCGGGCGGCGGGTGAGTTTCGTCATGCTGGTGAACCACGCCAAGGCAAGCCGTAGTGAGGCGGCGCAGCGTGCGTTACTGGAATGGGTGCAGTCGGAGATGTCTTTGAATGGCGAGAACGGGAATGACGTTCGATAAGGTGCCCGCATGGGCGGCGTGGCTGGCACAGGATGCGGATGGGGCCTGGTGGGCCTACGAAGCCGAGCCCAACAAGCAGGATAAGGGCTGGTACGAAAACGAGGTCGGACGCATCGTGCGGCTGGGCCAAAGTGCGCCGCCGCTCGACTGGGAGGCGACACTGACCGCTTGGCCGCCCGAAGCCTGAGACTGGTTTGACTCAGGGTTCGGCGGGCGCGTCCAGTTGCAATTGGCCGTCCTTGACCGGAATGCGCGAACCGGGTTGATGATCCATCCGCACGTGGCCTTCTTCCTTGCCCAGGCGGTAGCGCACGTCATAACCGATCGTTTTGGTATGTGATTCGTAGACGGTCTTGCAGCGCGTCTCGGTCCGGCTGACGGTGTCCTTTTCCTGCAGGTTCTTCTGTATCTGATTGCCCGCGTAGCCCCCCGCTGCGGCACCCCCGACGGTGGCGAGGGTGCGCCCGGTACCGCCGCCGATCTGGTGGCCGAGCAGTCCACCTGCCACCGCGCCGATTGCCGTGCCGGCGATGCGGTTGCTGTCCTTGACGGGCGCCTGCTCGTTGACGACGACGTCATGGCATACCTGCCGAGGCGTTTTGACGGTTTCGGTCACAGGCTTGGCGGCCAGGACCTCGGCAAATTCCGGCTTCGGATTCAGGGCTTTGTAGCCCGCTACGCCACCAATCGCCGTCACGGCGATTGCACCCAGTACGACGCCCGTCAGCATGGATTTATTCATGATTTTTCCAGGAAGGTTGCAATAAGGTCACTGAATTTCAATTCAGATGATAGTTCAACTCAAGGTACGTTTCCGCAAAACTGGTCAGTCCGGCTGCAGCAAATCGATCCCGAAGCCGGCTTCGTATGGCGGTACGTTGCATTCGATGACGTCCGGCGGCGCGACATCGAGGCGGACACCCACGATGTCCGAGCGTACCGGCAGCTTCGTCGCCCCGCGGTCCACCAGCACCACGGTGCGGATTTCATCGGGCTGCTTGCGGGCCAGGTATTCCACTGCCCGCAGCATGGAATGCCCGCGATACATTACGTCGTCCACCACCAGCACGGTGTAGCCCGTGAGGTCCAGGGTGGCGTGCAGCGGGTTTTCCGTCAGCCGGGTTTCGGGATACAACAGGGTGAGATCGTCGGCATAGCGGGTGATCTGCAGATCGAGACGTACGCAATCGGCGAGGCCGTAGTGCGCCTGCATGCATGCATGCAGGCGGTCGGCCAATGGCGCACCGCGGCGCAGGATCCCGACAAGCGCGACGCGGGTGCGTCCTGTCAGCAAACCCGCGGCCTGGCGTGCCATGTCGTCGACGATGGTGTCGAGTTGCCGGGTGGTGTAGAGGCAGGTTCGCTTGCCCAAGGGCTTGTCTGTCATGGTGGTGGCGTCGTGGCGGGTTGGGGCGGTTCAGGCAGGGCTGTCTGCTACTTGGTTGGCCCATGCCATGGCTTCGATCTCTGCCGTGGTCAGATCCGAAAGCGTGAGCCCACCGGCCTGCGCCAGCAATGCGTTGGTGTAGTCCAGGTCCAGATGCTCGACGCTTTCGACCAGTTGCAGCAGGACGCCCATCTCGCCCTCGCGGTGCAGCAGGCCTGCCGCAAGGCGCTCGCCCAGATTGAGCTCGTGCACGATATCGGTCAGTGGCTTGTCGATGAGGCTTTCGATCAGGGACAGGATGCCAGCCATGAAGGCCTCATCGCAATAGTCGGCATTGCGTTGCTGTTTGACCGCCAGCACTTCCATCATCTTGCCGCGCGTGGCGGCGAGCAGCAGCAGGGGGCTGGGGTAGACCGGGCCGCTTTGCAGGGTGAACATCAACAATTGCAGCCAGCGCTGCAATTGTTTGCGCCCCAGGACCAGAATGGCCTGCGAGACCGAGGTGATGCTGCGGTGGGCGCCGCTTGCAACCGAGTTCACCAGTCGCATCAGGTTGTAGGTGAGATTGGGATGCTGCTTGAAGATCTGCTCGATCTGAACGGTGTCGGCGTCGCTCAGTACCAGCCCTAGCAACTGGATGAGCGCCATCTGGCTGGAGTCCGCCCGCTTGGCGGAGAGCACCAATGGCCGCGCAAAGTAATAGCCCTGAAACAGGTCGAATCCGAGGGAATGGCAATAAGCCGCCTGCTCGGCACTGTCGACTTTCTCGGCCAGCAGCTTCACCGGCCAGTGTTTGAGCTGTTTGACGATCGCACGCAGCTGGTCCTGGTCATGCAGCAACAGATCGACCTTGATGATGTCGACCAGCGTCATCAAGGGACGATAGCTCTCATCGAAGACGAAATCATCCAGCGCCAGCGTGAACCCCCGTTGCTTGAGGGCGCGGCAGCGTTCGACGATGGCATCGTCGACGCGGATGGTTTCGAGCAGTTCGAGCACCACCTGGGCCCGGGGCAGCAGTTCGATCATGTCGGACAGCAGCATGTCGGTACTGACGTTGATGAACCCCAGCTGCGCCCCCAGTACCGTTTGGACGCCCATTTCGCTGAACGCATGATGAATGACGCTCGCGGTCGCCTGCATGTCGTCGGTGACTGCGGCGCCGGAGGTGTTGCCGGCGCGGAACAGCAACTCGTACGCGACGATGCGCTGGTTGCGATCGAGGATGGGCTGGCGGGCGAGGAATATGTTCTGGGCGGCCATGATTACAGGCCCAGGTCTTGCCACAGCGCATCGACGCGCGCCTTGACGTCGGCATCCATCACGATCGGCGTGCCCCATTCGCGGGTGGTCTCGCCCGGCCACTTGTTGGTGGCGTCGATGCCCATCTTGCTGCCGAGTCCGGACACCGGGCTGGCGAAGTCGAGATAGTCGATCGGCGTGTTTTCCACCAGCAACGTGTCGCGCGCCGGATCGACGCGCGTGGTGAGCGCCCACATGACCTCTTTCCAGTCGCGCACGTCGACGTCGTCGTCGGTGACGAGGATGAACTTGGTGTACATGAACTGTCTCAGAAAACTCCATACGCCGAACATCACGCGCTTGGCGTGGCCGGGGTAGGCCTTCTTCATGCTCACGACTGCCATGCGATAGGAGCAGCCTTCGGGCGGCAGGTAGAAGTCGACGATCTCGGGGAACTGCTTCTGCAGCAGAGGCACGAAGACCTCGTTGAGCGCCACGCCAAGGATCGCCGGTTCGTCCGGCGGCTTGCCGGTGTAGGTGCTGTGGTAGATCGGGTCGCGCCGCATCGTGATGCGCTCGACGGTGAAGACCGGGAAAGTTTCCTGCTCGTTGTAGTAGCCGGTGTGGTCGCCGTAGGGCCCCTCCAGCGCGGTCTCGCCGGAATGAATCACGCCTTCCAGCACGATCTCCGCGGAGGCCGGCACCTGCAGTTCGCTGCCGAGGCACTGCACCACTTCGGTCTTGGCGCCACGCAGGAGACCCGCAAACTGATATTCCGAGAGCGAATCCGGTACCGGCGTGACTGCGCCGAGGATGGTCGCCGGATCGGCGCCGAGGGCGACGGCCACCGGGAAAGGCTCGCCCGGGCGAGCGAGCGTGTGCTCGCGGAAATCCAGCGCGCCGCCGCGATGCGCCAGCCAGCGCATGATAAGTTTGTTCGGTCCGATCACCTGCTGTCGGTAGATGCCGAGGTTCTGCCGCTTCTTGTGCGGACCTTTTGTAACGGTCAATCCCCAGGTGATCAGCGGGGCCACGTCGCCCGGCCAGCAGTGCTGGATCGGCAGGCGCGACAAATCCACATCCGCGCCTTCCCACACGATTTCCTGGCATGGCGCGCTTTTCATTTCCTTGGGCGCCATGTTCAAGACCTGTTTGAGAACCGGCCACTTGTCCCAGGCGTCGCGCAGGCCCTTCGGCGGCTCGGGTTCTTTCAGGTAGGCCAGCAGCTTGCCGACTTCGCGCAGCCGGCTCGGGTCGTCCTCGCCCATGCCGAGCGCCACGCGCTTGACCGTGCCGAACAGGTTTGCCAGCACGGGCATGTTGTGCCCCTTGGGCCTTTCGAACAACAGCGCCGGGCCGCCGGCCCGCAGCACGCGGTCGGCAATCTCGGTCATTTCCAGTCTGGGGTCGACTCCGACGGCAATGCGCTTCAGTTCGCCCATTTTCTCGAGTTGTGCAATGAAGTCGCGCAGGTCGTGATAGATCATGGATGGCCGATCATGAACGGATGCGTTGAAGGAGCGCGGTGGTCGAGGTGTGGTGCCTGAACGGGATCGAGTGCACGCTGCCGCCCCAGCTCGCCACTTCCGCCGCGCCGACGATCCGATCCGGCGTCCAGTCGCCGCCTTTCACCAGCACATCAGGACGGATCGCGAGGATGAGGTCGAGCGGGGTGTCGGCGTCGAACCAGGTGACCAGCGACACCGACTCCAGCGCCGCCAGCAAGACCATGCGGTTCTCCAGCGTATTGATCGGGCGGTCGCCGCCCTTGCCCTGGCGTTTCACCGATGCGTCCGAATTCACCGCGACGATGAGCGAGGCGCCAAGCGCGCGCGCCTCGGCCAGATAGGTCACATGTCCGCGATGCAGGATGTCAAAGCAACCGTTGGTGAACACCCGCGGTTGCGGCAGCTGTGCGACCCGTTCGGCCAGGTCGGCGGGGCCGCACAGCTTGCGCTCGAATGCGGGTGCGTGCATCGATTGCGGCCGGGTGGTCAGTTGAGGTATTCAAACAGGGTGACGACCTTGGCCACGCCCGAGGTGGTGCGCGCGATATCCGTGGCGGCTTCGGCCTCGGTTTTCGTCACCAGCCCCATCAGGTAGACCACGCCGGCTTCGGTGACCACCTTGATCTTGGTTCCGGGTACGCGCTCGTCGCGCAACATGCGTGCCTTGACCTGGCTGGTCAGGGCGACGTCATTGGCGTCCGAGGTCAGCGAGGTGATCCCGGATACGGTCAGCTCGTTGAATACCGCGCGTACGTCGGGAATGGCCTTGACCACGTCGCTTGCCCGAGAGCGGGTAGCCTCGTCCGGCACCTGCCCGGTGAGCAGCACCTGACGGTTATAACTGGTGGCTGAAATGTTGTCGGTCTTTTGCGGGAAGACTTCACGCAGACGCGCCAGCGCACGCAGCTCGATTTCCTGGTCGCTCACATACACGCCTGCCGTGCGGCGGTCCAGTGCGACCGAGGTGCCGACGGCGGCACCGCCCACGACGGCGGCGGCACAACCGCCCAATTGCGACAGGACTGCGCCGATCAGCGCGACACGGATTAGTTTGCTCATTCCTCGACTCCTAATAAAACGCTGTCCACCGCATCGCACAGGCAATGGATGGTCAGCAGATGGACTTCCTGAATGCGCGCCGTGGATTCGGCGGGCACGCACAGGAAGACGTCGTCCTCCTGCATTTGTTCCGCCAGTCCGCCGCCGCTGCGTCCGGTCAGTGCGATGACATGCATGTTGCGGGCGTGGGCAGCGACCACGCCCTGCAACACGCTGGGCGAATTGCCGCTGGTCGAAATCGCCAGCAGGATGTCGCCCGGATGCCCGAGCGCCTTCACCTGCCGCGCAAACACCTGGTCATAGGCGTAGTCGTTGGCGATCGAGGTCAAGGTCGAGGTGTCGGTGGTGAGCGCGATGGCCGCGAGACCCGGGCGCTCCTGCTCGAAACGGTTGATCATCTCGGACGCGAAATGCTGGGCATCCGCTGCCGAGCCGCCGTTGCCGCAGGCGAGGATCTTGCCACCCTGGGCGAGGCTGTGCACCATCAGGCGTGCCGCGCCCTCGATCGTTGGGACAAGCGTTTCGGCAGCATCCAGCTTGGTCTGCGCCGAGGCCTTGAAATGGCCGAGAATTCTGTCGTGTAAAGGCATGTTGGGCGCGATTATCCCATATCGTCGAAGGCGTTCCTGATCCAGTCGGGCGCATCGTCGCCGGAAAGTGCGACCACGTCGAAACGGCACGGCGGCAGCGTTTTCAGCGTGGCCAGGTATTGACGCGCAGTGGCCAGCAGCTTCTTCTGTTTGGCTGGGGTCACGCTGGCGGCAGCGCCGCCGAAATCGCTGCGACTGCGCAGCCGCACCTCGACGAACACCAGCGTCGAATCGTCCTGCATGATGAGGTCGATTTCCCCGAAGCGACTGCGCCAGTTGCGCGCCACGAGCTTCAGGCCCCGGGTCTGCAGGAAGGCTGCGGCGCGCGATTCGGCGGATTGGCCGAGCAGGGATTTCAACATCTGCGACAATGCAGGGATGAGTGAAAGTCCGCATCATACGCCTCTGTTTCCCGCGCTCTATGTCGTTGCCACGCCAATCGGCAACCTCGGCGACATCACGCTGCGTGCGCTCGACATCCTGCAGCGCGTGGATCGCGTGGCGGCCGAGGATACCCGCGTATCCGGGCAGCTGCTGGCGCATTTCAATATCTCCAAACCGCTGATGTCCATCCGCGAGCACAACGAGCGCGAAGCCGCCGCTGGCGTGGTCGGGCGGATCGCTGCCGGCGAGACGGTCGCCTATGTGTCGGATGCGGGTACGCCGGCCGTATCGGACCCCGGTGCTCGGCTGGTGGCAGCGGTGCGTGCGGCAGGGCTGAAGGTGGTGCCGATTCCTGGCGCGTCGGCCGTGACGACGGCGCTGTCGGCGGCCGGGGTGGAATCGGGGGCATGGCTGTTCCATGGTTTTCTACCGCCCAAGCCGGGTGCGCGTCGTGCCCAGTTGCAATCGCTCGCCGCGCTGCCGGCGGCGCTGGTGTTCTACGAGGCGCCGCACCGCATCGAGGAGACGCTGGCCGACATGGCGGCCGTGTTCGACAGTGCTCGCCGGGTGACCCTGGCGCGTGAACTGACCAAGCGATTCGAGACCATTGTCACGCTGCCGCTTGCCGATGCGCCGGCCTGGCTCGCCGCTGACACGAATAATGTGCGTGGCGAATTCGTCATTATCGTGCACCCGCCGGCGACCGAGGTGGCGGTCGATGCGGAAGCGATGCGCGTGCTCGACATTCTGCAGGGCGCGCTGCCGCCGACGCTTGCCGCCAAGCTGGCGGCGCAGATCACCGGGCGCAGCAAGGCCGAACTCTATAAAATGTCGCTGGCACTCAAGCCGCACCCGCAGGACGCAGAATGACCGACACCCTCACGATCACCCGCCCCGACGACTGGCATATCCATTTCCGCGATGGGGCGGCCATGCAGAGCGTGCTGCCCGACACCGCGCGCGTGTTCGGCCGCGCCATCGCCATGCCCAATCTGAAACCGCCGGTGGTGAACGTGGCCGACGCCGCGGCCTACCGCGACCGTCTGCTCGCAGCGGCAGGCGCCGCCGCATTCGATCCCTTGATGACGCTTTATCTCACCGACAACACCCAGCCTGACGAAATCCGCCGGGCGCGCGCCAGCGGCTTCGTGCACGCCGTCAAATACTATCCGGCCGGCGCGACGACGAATTCCGATTCTGGTGTCACCGAACTGGCGAAGGCTTATCAGGCGATCGCGGCGATGGAGGAAGTGGGCATGCCACTGCTGTTGCATGGCGAAGTGGTCGATGCCGAGGTCGACGTGTTCGACCGCGAAGCGGTGTTCATCGAACGCCACCTTATACGGCTCATGAACGATTTTCCGCGCCTGAAAATCGTGCTGGAGCACATCACAACGCGTCAGGCTGCCGAATTCGTTGCAGCGGCGCCGGCCAATGTTGCCGCGACGATCACCGCGCACCACCTGCTGTACAACCGCAACGCCATGTTCAAGGGCGGCATCCGTCCGCACATGTACTGCCTGCCGGTACTGAAGCGCGAACAGCATCGCCAGGCACTGGTTGCCGCGGCCATCTCGGGCAACCCGAAATTCTTTCTCGGCACCGATTCCGCACCGCATGCGGTCGGCGCCAAGGAGGCCGCATGCGGTTGCGCGGGTATCTATTCGGCGCATGCCGCGATCGAGTTGTATGCCGAGGCGTTCGAGGATGCCGGTGCGCTCGACCGCCTGGAAACCTTCGCCAGTTTCCACGGCGCTGATTTCTACGGCTTGCAGCGCCATGCCGACACGATCACGCTACGCCGTGAGAGTTGGACAGCCCCAGCCCGTCTCGGGCTGGGCGACGAGGCGTTGATCCCGCTGCGCGCCGGCGAGACGATCCGCTGGCGCGTGGCCTGACAAAAAAAACGGCAGACCAGGGGAAGTCTGCCGCGGCGGAAGCCCGTCAGCGTTGGCTTGCTGACTGCTTCCAGGTGTCGCGCAGCATTGCGCTGCGCGCGGGGAGGAAGGCGTTACGGGAACGCCGGGATGGTGGGTTCGATACCGGAGCTCAAGGCTTCGGGGTGGTACGCGGCGATCCGTTTCTTGATTTCATCGACCCGCCCGGACGGTACGTCGACCATCATCAGAATGCGCCCTGCGGCAATGGCCGACTCGAAGGATTTCAGTCGAGAATTGGGGATGGCGCTGGCCACCATGCTGGCGACCCAGGCGCCGAACGCTGCACCGATCAAGGCCGTGAGCAGAATGGTAACCAGTTGCAGATCCACGCCCGCAGGCGGAAACACCACAGCAACCAGCCCGGCGATAATGCCGATGCCTCCGCCGACCGCCAATCCCGTTTCGGCACCGTGGACAAAATCGGTTTTCTGCAGGATCGAGGCTTCGTGCAGTCCGGGCAGGGAAACGCCATCCCGGGCCAGAACATGAATATGGCCATTCTCGATCCGGGCCAGCAGAAGTTCGTCGTGGATCTGTCGGGCGCTCGCCACGTCCGGCACCATGAAATACAGTCGTCTTCTCATGATGGCTCTCCTGACGGGGGCAAGGTTGTCCCCTGATATCTTGGATTAGCAAATTAGCGGATGCAGTCAAGTTAAAGTTCTATAATTCGAAATGGAAAAGCAGGTCAGGCAACCGCTGTCCTCATGTCCATTGGGCGTGGGGGGAGAGGAAAGTCCGGGCTCCACAGAGCAGGATGCCGGCTAACGGCCGGACGCCGCGAGGCGAGGAATAGGGCCACAGAGACGAGCGTATTCAGTTACGGTGAAACGCGGTAACCTCCATCCGGAGCAACACCAAATAGGCAGGCGATGAAGCGGCTCGCTGAGTCTGCGGGTAGGTGGCTTGAGCCGGCCAGCAATGGCCGGCCTAGAGGAATGGTTGCCCACGACAGAACCCGGCTTATCGGCCCGCTTTTCCATTTTTCATTCAATTCAATCACTTAGCTTTTCTTTCTAAAACAAAGGACAGAAATAGCAGCTAAGCGTCGGTTTTTCCAGAAACTTATCCACAACCCAAAACCACCCCTAAGTCCTTGAGGCGTAGGGGTTTTTTTGTGCCCGTCAGCTTGACCCCCCCAAAACTATCCCCTATAGTGGGTGCAAGTGGTGATTGGTGGGAAGTTGTGGGAGAATGCGCCCGTCCAATCCCAATCAAATTCAGCCGGATTGGGTTTCAATAAACTGGGGGAAGCATGTTTCGGGGGGTCGCAACGGTCAGTCTGGATAGCAAGAACCGGCTCGTGGTGCCGGCGCGCTATCGCGACGCCCTTCTGGTGAACGGAGGTGGTCGCGTGGTGATCACGGCCGATCCCAGCCAGTGCCTGCTGCTCTATCCCTTGCCCGAGTGGGAGCCGATCGAGAAGAAGCTCAACGGCTTGTCCGATTTCAATCCCCGTACCCGCAGCCTCAAACAACTGCTCGTCGGCTATGCGCACGACATGGACATGGACGGCGCCGGCCGTGTGCTCCTGCCGCCCATGCTGCGCAAGTTTGCCGAACTGGATAAGAACGTCGTGCTGGTGGGGCAGGGCAGCAAGGTCGAGCTGTGGAACGAGGCGCGCTGGGAGGCGCAGGTGTCACAGGCGCTGAGTTTCAGCGACGACGCGCTGCCGCCCGAATTGGAGGGATTTACGTTGTGATGGAGCCCGCCCATGTGCCGGTGCTGGCACAGGAGGCGGTGGCGGCGCTGGCGATCAGGCCCGATGGCGTGTATGTCGACGCGACGTTCGGACGCGGCGGCCACAGCCGGCTGATCCTGGCGCAGTTGGGTGCGCGGGGGCGTCTGGTCGCGCTGGATCGCGACCCCGATGCCATTCACGTTGGTCGCACCCTGAAGGACGCCCGGCTGACGCTGGTACAGAGTACGTTTTCGCGCTTGAGCGCGGTGCTGGATGAATTGGGCGTAGGGCAGGTGGACGGAATTTTGCTGGATATTGGCGTGTCGTCGCCGCAACTCGACGATGCGACGCGCGGATTCAGTTTTCGCTTCGATGCCCCGCTCGACATGCGCATGGATCCGGGGAGTGGGTTGTCGGCTGCAGACTGGCTGGCGACAGCGGCAGAGGAGGAGATCAGTGAAGTCATCCGCACCTATGGGGAAGAGCGGTTTGCTAAATCGATTGCGCGCGCGCTTGTTGCGGCACGGCAAAAGGCGGCCATCCGCAGCACCGGGCAACTGGCGGATCTCATCGCCGCAACGGTCAAAAAACGCGAACCGGGGCAACACCCGGCGACCCGCAGCTTCCAGGCTATACGGATTTATATCAACCGCGAGCTTGAAGAGCTGAGCATCGTGTTGCCGCAATGCGTGGACAGGTTGCAACCCGGCGGTCGGCTTGTCGTCATCAGTTTCCATTCGCTCGAAGATCGCATCGTCAAGCGTTTCATGCGCGACGAGTCGCAGGGTGAACAGGCGCCGCGCCGGTTGCCGATCCCGGCCGCCATGCTGAAACCGGGGCGCCTGAAGCGCGTGGGCCGCGCCCAGCATGCGAGCGATGCCGAAATCGCAGCCAACCCGCGAGCACGTAGCGCCGTATTGCGGGTGGCAGAGCGTATGGGCGAGGCGATATGAGCCGCCTCAACGTCGTCCTTGCATTGGTGCTGGTGGCGTGTGCGCTGGCGGTAATCCAGGCGCAGCACCGCGCGCGCACATATTTTGTCGAGCTGGAGCGCTTGAAAAAAGAAGCGCGCGTGCTGGATGAGCAGTGGGGGCAATTGCAGCTGGAACAGGGCACCTGGGCCAACCCGGCACGGGTCGACACGCTTGCAAGGACCCGGCTGGGCCTGATCGCTCCGCCGCATGACCGCGTGCGCATCGAGACGCTGACGAACGCGCCATGAACTACCACTCGCGCAAACTGCTCAAGCTGAATCTCGCTCCCTGGCGCATGGCGACGGTGGGCGGCCTGCTGCTTGCCGGATTGACGGTGGTGGCCGGGCGCGCCTTCTATCTGCAGGGGCTCAATACCGACTATCTGCAGGGCAAGGGCGACGCGGTGTCCAATCGCAACCTCACCCTGCCGGCGCACCGCGGACAGGTGACGGATCGTTATGGCCAGCTGCTGGCGATCAGTACGCCGGTCGAGTCCCTGTGGGCGCGCGCGGCCGACCTCAATCTGTCGGCAGATCAGCGCGTGCACCTGGCCAGGGTGCTCGATATCTCGCCAGCGGAGTTGGCAAAAATCCTGACGCGCAAAACGCGCGGCGAATTCAGCGTGCGGCGTCCTGTTACCCCGGAGCAGGCCGTCAAGATTGCCGCCATGGGGTTGCCGGGTCTGACGCTGCAGCGCGAATACCGTCGTTACTACCCGGCGGGTGCGGTCACTGCCCAGGTGGTGGGCTTCACCAATGTGGACGACAAAGGACAGGAAGGCGTCGAGCGCGCCTACCAGGACTGGCTGGCCGGCCGGGCAGGCGAACGCCAGATTCTGCGCGACCGCCACGGCAACACCATTCGCGATCTGGCACCGATCAAGACTGCGCAGATGGGCGGCAACCTGACCCTGTCGCTCGATCTCAAGATCCAGTATCTGGCACACCGTGAACTGGCGGCGGCGATCGAGAAGCACAAAGCCAAGGGTGGCAGCATCGTGGTGCTCGACGCCAAGACCGGCGAGATTCTCGCGCTGGTGAATCAACCGGTTTTCAATCCCAACAACCGCCAGAATTACAAGCCTGACCTGATGCGCAACCGCGCAGTAATCGACACCTTTGAACCGGGCTCGACCGTCAAGCCCTTTGTCGCGGCAGCGGTGCTGGAACGAGGCCTGTTCCACCCGGACAGCGTGATCGAGACGCCGGACAATTTCCGTGTGGGCAACAAGCTGGTACACGACGAGCATCACCACCCGGAATTGACGGTGACTGAGATCATCCAGAAATCGAGCAATGTCGGCGCAGCCAAGATGGCGATGACGCTGACGCCGCAGCAGCATTGGGAAGTGTTGCATCGCGCCGGGTTCGGACAGTTGCCGGGCTCGGGCTTCCCGGGCGAGACTGCCGGGCGGCTGCGCGATCCGGCGACCTGGAAGCCGGTCGAGCAGGCCACTATGGCTTATGGCTACGGACTGTCGGTCAGCCTGCTGCAACTGACCCGGGCCTACATGGCGTTTGCCAACGACGGCGAAGTCATGCCGCTGTCTTTCCTCAAGCGTGAGCCGCAGGAGATCGTCGGCGAACGGGTGTTCTCTCCGACCGTTGCACGGGAAGTGCGCGCGATGATGGAGACCGTGACTCAGGAAGGCGGTACCGGGACATTGACCCGGGTGCCGGGCTATCGCGTGGCCGGCAAGACCGGTACCGCACACAAGCTCGTCAATGGCCATTACGCGCCGGATCGATATCTGGCCTCCTTCGTCGGCATGGCGCCGGCGTCGAATCCGCGCCTCATCATCGGTGTGACGATCGACGAGCCGTCGGATGGCGTGTATTACGGCGGCAGTGTCGCAGGGCCCGTCTTCGCGCAGGTCATGGCAGCGAGCCTGCGCCTGCTCGGGCTGCCGCCCGATGCGCCGGAAACCGAAACGAAGATGACCGAAAATGCCGTGTCGGCCAAGGGGGGGGCGTGATGGCGGCTGCCGGCTCGCATACCGTTTCCGGCCCGGCCGCATCCCAGGCTATCCACGAAACGGTGCCGCATATTCTGGAGCGGCTCGGGATTGCCGTCGGCGAACTCACCAGCGACAGCCGCAAGGCCACGCCCGGCACCGTGTTCGCCGCCTATCCCGGCGAGGCGTGCGATGGGCGTGATTTCATTGCACAAGCCGTGGCGCGGCGTGTCGACGGCGTATTGTGGGAAGCGGACCACTTTCAGTGGGATCCGGCGCTGGACATTCCCAATGCCGGCGTGGTCGGGCTGAAGACCCGTATCGGCGAAATCGCCGCGCACGTATATGGCGAGCCTTCGCACGCGCTGCACATGGTCGGCGTCACCGGCACCAACGGCAAGACCTCGGTGGCACACTGGGTGGCGCAGGCCTTCACGCAACTGGGACGCAAGACGGCTGTCGTCGGCACCGTCGGCAATGGCTTCCCGCCGGTCGGGGCCATGCCCGGGGCGCTGACGCCCGCACTCAACACCACGCCCGACGCCATCGAGTTGCAGCAACGCCTTGCGGCGTACCGGCAACAGGGCGCGGTTGCCTGTGCGATGGAAGTCTCGTCGCACGGGCTCGCACAGGGACGCGTCAACGGGACTCGTTTCAATGTCGCCGTGCTGACCAATCTGTCGCGCGACCACCTCGATTACCACGGCAACATGGAGAACTATGCCGATGCCAAGGCCCGGCTGTTCAATTGGCCCGGGCTGCAATGGGTGGTGGTCAATGTCGACGACGAATTCGGGCGGCGGCTGGAAAGCGAAACCCGGCCCGCGCGCGTCGCCGGATACGGATTCCAGCGCGGTGCGGTGGTAGGGGAAAAATTACATCTGTCCCAAGCCGGCTTGCACCTGCGGGTTCATACCGACTGGGGCAACGTCGAGTTCGATGTGCCATTGCTGGGGCGTTTCAACGCAGCCAATCTGCTGGCCGTGCTCACCACCTTGCTGGTTTCGGACGTGAAGCTGGACGATGCCTGCCAGGCATTGGCACATGTCACGCCGCCGCCGGGGCGGATGCAGACACTTGGCGGCAATGTGCATCCGCTGGTAGTCGTGGATTATGCCCATACGCCCGATGCGCTGGAAAAAGTGCTTGCCACGCTACGTGAAATCGCCGGCGGCGGGCGCCTGATCTGCGTCTTCGGCTGCGGCGGCAATCGCGACAAGGGCAAGCGTCCGTTGATGGGGCGGGCCACCGCCAAAGGCGCGGATGAAATCTGGGTCACCAGCGACAACCCGCGCAACGAAGACCCGCATCACATCATTCAAGACATTCTCGCCGGGATGAACGGCAAGCCGCATGTCGAGCCCGACCGCGCGCGCGCCATCTTCGAGGCCATCGGCGGCGCGCATCAAGGCGATGTGGTGTTGATCGCCGGCAAGGGTCATGAGGATTACCAGGAAGTTGCGGGCGAGCGCCTGCCATTCTCCGACGTGGCCGTAGCGAAGAAGGCACTGGAGGCGTGGACATGATGCGTCTTTCCGAAGTCGCTGCCATGCTGGGCGTACCGTTTGCGGGTGAGGATGCCGAGGTGCTGCGCATCTCCACCGACAGCCGGACGATCCGGCCGGGCGATCTCTTCATCGCGTTGCGCGGCGAAAAGTTCGACGGCGGCAGGTTTGCCGCCCAGGCGCTGCAGCAGGGTGCGGCCGGCGTGGTGCTCGACCAGGCCCAGGCACCTGCTGTAACCGCCGCCATCCGTGTCGACGATACCCGCCTGGCATTGGGCAAGCTGGCTGCCGCCTGGCGCCAGCGCTTCGCCGTTCCGGTGGTCGCCATTACCGGCAGCAACGGCAAGACCACGGTCAAGGAAATGCTGGCGGCGATTCTGCGGGCGGAAGCCGGGGCGGACGCCGCCGTGCTCCATACCGAAGGCAATCTCAACAACGACATCGGCCTGCCGCTGATGCTGCTGCGCCTGCGCGAGTCGCACCAATACGCCGTACTGGAAATGGGCATGAACCATGCAGGCGAAATCGACTACCTGACGCGCCTGACCGCGCCCGATGTGGCGGTGGTCAACAACGCCCTGTCCGCGCATATCGGCTTCCTCGGCTCGATTGAAAATATCGCGCGTGCCAAGGGCGAGATATTCCATGGCCTGTCGGATGCCGGTATCGCAGTATTCAACGCCGATGACCCGCATGCCTGGTTGTGGCGCGAAGCCAATGCGCGTCGCTGCGTGATCGACTTCGGCCTCAAGCAGCCGGCCGTAGTACGCGGCCATTATCAACCCGGCGATTTCGGCTCGACGCTCACCCTCACGCTGCCCAATGCGACCCTGGACGTCGCCCTGCAGGTGCCGGGCGAGCATAACGCGATGAATGCGCTTGCCGCCGTGGCCGCTGCATTCGCGCTCGACATCAGTCATCGCAGCATCGTCGCCGGGCTATCGGGATTCGGCGGCGTCAAGGGCCGTCTGCAGAAGAAGCCTGCACTGCACGGCAGCACCTTCATCGACGACACCTATAACGCCAATCCCGACTCGGTTAAGGCCGCATTGGCTGTGCTGGTGCAACAGGCTGGCAAGAAAGTGCTGGTGCTGGGCGACATGGGCGAACTGGGCAGCGCCGCCGTAGCGATGCATGCAGAGATTGGGTTGGCGGCGCGCGCGGCAGGGGTGGACAGGTTGCTGGCGCTGGGCGAACTGACGAAGGAAACCGTCGGGGCCTTCGGCGCCGGCGCCATGCATTTCGAACGTATCCAGGAACTGCTTGCCGAACTCGAAAACGCACTCACGCCCGACACCACCGTGCTGGTGAAAGGCTCGCGTTTCATGCAGATGGAACGCGTGGTCAACAGTTTTATGGAAGACCCGGCAGCTACGCAGCCGGGGCGCGAGGGACACTGACATGCTCCTGTGGCTGTTTCAGCATCTGGGCCAGGACGTTCGGGCATTCAACGTCTTCAATTACCTGACGCTGCGTGCCGTGCTGGCCACGCTCACCGCGCTGACGATCTCCTTCATCGTCGGCCCGGCCGTGATCCGCAAGCTCACCGCTCTGAAAATCGGCCAGTCGGTGCGCAGCGACGGCCCGCAAACCCATCTGGTCAAGGCCGGCACGCCGACCATGGGCGGCGCGCTGATCCTGGTCTCGGTCACCGTGACCACGCTGCTGTGGGCGGACCTGTCCAACGACTATGTTTGGGTGGCCTTGCTCACCCTGCTGGGCTTCGGCGTCATCGGCTGGGTCGACGACTGGCGCAAGGTCGTCGAGAAGAACTCGCGCGGCCTGCCCTCGCGCTGGAAGTACTTCTGGCAGTCGGTGATCGGCCTCGCGGTCGCGGCCTATCTGTGGCACAGCGCCAGCCTGCCCGCGCACACCGAACTCATCATTCCCTTTCTCAAGCACGCCACGGTCCCGCTGTCGGCGGTGGGTTTCATCGCGCTGACCTATTTCGTCATCGTCGGTTCCAGCAACGCGGTCAACCTCACCGACGGCCTCGATGGCCTGGCGATCCTGCCGACCGTGATGGTGGCGTCCGCCCTGGCGATCTTTGCCTACGTCGCGGGCAACGCGGTGTTCTCGAAATACCTCGGCCTGCCGCACGTGCCCGGTGCGGGCGAGCTCGCGGTGTTCTGTTCGGCGATGGCGGGGGCGGGGCTGGCCTTCCTGTGGTTCAACGCCTATCCGGCGGAAGTCTTCATGGGCGACGTCGGTGCGCTGGCGCTGGGCGCCGCCCTTGGGGTGGTCGCCGTCATCGTACGGCAGGAGATCATCCTCTTCATCATGTGCGGCGTGTTCGTGGTGGAAACCCTGTCGGTCATGGTGCAGGTCGCCTCGTTCAAGCTCACCGGCAAACGCGTGTTCCGCATGGCGCCGATTCATCACCACTACGAACTGAAGGGCTGGAAGGAAAATCAGGTCGTCGTGCGATTCTGGATCATCAGCATGATGCTGGTGCTGATCGGCCTGTCGAGCCTGAAACTGAGATGAACTACGACAGTCTGAACCTTTCCGGCAAGCAGGTCCTGGTGCTCGGCCTCGGCGACACCGGGCTGTCATGCGTTCGTTGGCTGGCGGCGCGCGGCGCGCGGGTGAGCGTGGCCGACAGCCGCGCGACGCCGCCGCATGCTGCGCGCCTGGTGGAATGGCTGCCGCAGGTGCCGCTCTTTACCGGTCCGTTCGACGATGCCCGTCTACAGGCGGCCGACATGTTGGTGCTCAGCCCGGGCGTGCCGCTGGCCGAACCGGCTGTCGCGCGTGCCGTCGCTGCAGGCGTCGAGGTGGTAGGTGATGTGGAACTGTTCGCCCGGGCGATCCATGCACTCAACACCGAGCGTGCCGCGTCGACCGATTCAAGTGGTCCGATGCGGGTGATCGCCATCACCGGCAGCAACGGCAAGAGCACTGTCACCTCGATGTGTGGCGACATGTGTCGCACGGCTGGGCTGACTACTTGTGTGGCCGGCAATATCGGCCTGCCGGTGCTGGATGCGCTGGTCGAAATCGAACAGGGCATCGCCCCTGCGCCTCAGGTGTGGGTGCTGGAATTGTCGAGCTTCCAGCTCGAGACGACCACCAGCCTCAACGCCGATGCCGCCACAGTGCTCAACGTGTCGGAAGACCACATGGATCGTTATCCTGACATGGACGCTTACGTTGCCGCCAAGGCACGCATCTATGACGGCGATGGCGTGCAGGTAGTGAACCGCGACGATGCACGTAGCCTCGCCATGGCACGATCCGGCCGCCACGTGGTGAGCTTCGGTCTGGATCGCTGCCCGAAGGGCGAGAACTTCGGTTTGTGCGAGGACGAGCTCTGCTTGGGCGGGGACATGTTGATGCCCTTGTCCGCGCTGCCGGTGGCCGGCCTGCACAACGCGGCCAATGCCCTGGCAGCCCTGGCACTGACCCGCGCGCTGGATTTGCCGATGGAGGCCTTGTTGCGTGGCCTGTTGCATTTCAAGGGGCTGCCGCACCGGGTGGAAAAAGTTGTCGAGATCGAGGGCGTGACCTACTACGACGACTCGAAAGGCACCAATGTCGGCGCCACCGAGGCCGCACTGTATGGCATGGGCAATCGCAAGGCAGTGGTGATCCTGGGCGGCGACGGCAAGGGGCAGGATTTCAGTCCACTCAAGGCGGCAGTGGAAGCCAATGCCCGAGCCGTGGTGCTGATCGGACGCGACGCGCAACTGATCGATGCGGCCATCGCAGGCTGTGGCGTCGACGTGTATGCGGCTACCAGCCTTGCCGATGCAGTGGGCCAGGCGCAGCGTCTCGCCCATCCCGGCGATGCCGTCCTGTTGTCGCCCGCCTGCGCCAGCTTCGACATGTTCCGCAACTACGTTCATCGCGCCGAAGTGTTCGTCGCCGCCGTGAACAAGCTGGCGGCTGAACGGGCGGCGAACTGATGCTCTACGCCGCGCGCGCGCCCAAACCCAGTGCCGAGCTCGATTTCAGCCTGTTGTGGCTGGCCATGGGCCTGTTGGCGATCGGCCTGGTGATGGTTTACTCCGCGTCGATCGCGATCGCCGAAGCCGCCCGCTATACCCACCACAACGGCGAGTACTATCTGCTGCGGCAGGGCATCTTCATCGCCATGGGCGTCGGAGTCGGCATGGCCGCGTTCCGGGTGCCGATGCGGGTGTGGCAGCAGGCGGCTCCCTATCTCTTTCTTGCCGGCCTGCTGTTGCTGGTGGTCGTGCTGATCCCGCATATCGGGCGCGAGGTCAACGGCAGCCGGCGCTGGATTCCGCTCGGCTTTGCCAACCTGCAGCCCTCGGAACTGATGAAGTTCCTTGCCGTGCTGTATGCCGCCGACTACACCACGCGCAAGGCTGCCTTCATGCACGATTTCAAGAAGGGTTTCCTGCCGATGGCCGCGGTGATGATGCTGGCCGGCGCGCTGCTGCTGCGCGAGCCGGATTTTGGCGCCTTCGTCGTCATCGTGTCGATCGCCATGGGTATCCTGTTCCTCGGCGGACTCAACTGGAAAGTGTTTGCAGGTCTGGTGGTGGTGCTGCTGATCGGCTTCGTCCTGCTGATCCTGACGTCGCCATATCGGCTGCAGCGCGTGCTCGGTTTCATGGATCCGTTCGCCGATCCGTATGGCAAGGGTTATCAGCTGTCGCATGCGCTGATCGCTTTCGGCCGCGGCGAATGGCTGGGCCTAGGTTTGGGTGGCAGTATCGAAAAGCTGTTCTATCTGCCTGAAGCGCACACCGATTTCCTGATGGCGGTGATTGCCGAGGAATTCGGTTTCGTCGGGGTGGTCGTGGTGGTCGCCCTGTTCGCCTGGCTCATCGTCAAAGCCTTCCTGATCGGCCACCGCGCGGCCCAGCTCGAGCGCAATTTCTGCGCACTGGTAGCGCAAGGCATCGGCATCTGGATCGGCGTGCAGGCGCTCATCAACATGGGCGTGAACGTCGGCCTTTTGCCGACCAAGGGCCTCACGCTGCCTTTCCTGTCGTTCGGCGGCAGCGGCATCATCGCCAACTGCCTGGCGGTTGCCATCCTGTTGCGCATCGACTGGGAACATCGGCAGATGATGCGAGGAAAAACGTTCTGATGGCCGCCCTGAACCGTACGCTCATGGTCATGGCCGGCGGCACCGGCGGTCACGTCTACCCGGCGCTTGCGGTGGCCGACGCGCTGCGCGCGCGCGGCTGGGAGGTATTCTGGCTCGGCACGCGGGCGGGGCTGGAAGCGCGGGTAATACCGGCGGCGGGCATCGACATGGTATGGGTGAGCATGGGTGGCGTGCGTGGCAAGGGCGTGTTAAAAAAGCTGCTGTTGCCGGCCACCCTGCTGGTCGCCTTCTGGCAGAGCCTCGTCGCCATCCTCAAGCGCCGCCCTGATGTCGTGCTCGGCATGGGCGGTTATACCGCCTTCCCCGGCGGCATGATGGCGAGCCTGCTCAACAAACCGCTGGTCATCCACGAACAGAATTCGATCGGCGGCCTCACCAACCGAGTGCTGGCTTGTCTTGCAGACCGCGTACTGACGGCCTTTCCCAAGGTGTTCACCCATGCGCACGACAAACCGATTCCATGTCGTCGCGTGACAACCGAATGGGTGGGCAACCCAGTCCGGAGCGACATTGCCGTCGCCACGCCGGTGGCGCACAGCGGACCGCTGCGTCTGCTGGTGGTCGGTGGCAGCCTCGGCGCGCAGGCCCTGAATGAACGGGTCCCGCAGGCACTGGCCCTGCTGCCTGCCGGCAAGCGTCCACATGTCGTCCATCAGTCCGGCCGCCAGCACCTGGATGCGCTGCGTGCGAATTATGCTGCCGCCGGCGTCGAGGCCGAGGTGCGCGATTACATCGAGGACATGGCTGCCGCCTATCGCGACTGCGATTTCGCGATCTGCCGCGCTGGCGCGATGACCGTCGCGGAACTGGCCTGTGCCGGCGTGCCAGCGGTGCTGGTGCCCTTCCCTTTTGCGGTGGACAACCACCAGACCGGCAACGCCGAGTTTCTGTCCGATGCCGGCGCGGCCTGGCTGATGCAACAAAAGGACCTGAGTGCGGAAAAGCTGGCCGCGCTGATCGGAAGCCTCGACCGCGCCACACTCGCCGTCATGTCGGACAAAGCCCGGCAACTGGCCAAGCCCGATGCCACGGCTCGCGTCGCCGATATTTGCGAGGCACTTGCCAAATGAAGTACGCCGCCAAGCACATCCATTTCGTGGGCATGATCGATCCGAGCAGGGAGCAGGGATCCCGCTTGCGGGATGCGAGCGGCCGCGAGGGGCGCCGGATGCCCACGTCGGGCGGCGGCAAGGGAGGCCGCGGCTGATGAAGCACGCCGTCAAGCACATCCATTTCGTGGGCATCGGTGGAGTCGGCATGAGCGGTATCGCCGAAGTGCTGCTGAATCTGGGTTATAGCGTGTCGGGCTCGGACCTGGCCGACAACGCGGTGACGCAGCGGCTGGCCGGCCTGGGCGCGCGCATCCATCGCGGCCATGCGGCGGAGAATATCGTCGACGCCGATGCTGTCGTCACTTCGACCGCAGTACAGGAAGACAACCCCGAGGTCATCGCCGCGCGCGAGAAGAAAATTCCCATCGTGCCGCGCGCACTGATGCTGGCCGAGCTGATGCGGCTGCAGCGCGGCATTGCGATCGCCGGCACCCACGGCAAGACCACCACCACCAGCCTGGTCGCCAGTATCCTCGGCGAAGCCGGTATGGATCCGACCTACGTCATCGGCGGCAAGCTCACGGCCGCCGGTACCAACGCGCGGCTCGGCAAGGGCGATTTCCTGGTGGCCGAAGCCGACGAGTCCGACGCGTCCTTCCTCTATCTGACGCCGGTGATTGCCATCGTCACCAACATCGACGCCGATCACATGGATACTTATGGCCATGACTTCGAGCGCCTGAAAACCGCCTTCGTCGATTTCTGCCAGCGCCTGCCCTTCTACGGCATGGCGGTGCTGTGTATCGACGACCCGCACGTGCGCGAGATCCTGCCGCGCATCACCAAGCCGATCACCACCTATGGCTTCGACGAGACGGCGCAGGTGCGTGCGGTCAATCCGCGCTTCGAGCGCGGCCAGATGCGTTTCACGGTCAAGCGCGAGGGCGTGGCCGATCTCGACGTGATGCTGAACCACCCGGGCATGCACAACGTGTTGAATGCATTGGCTGCGATTGCCGTGGCGAGCGAAGTCGGTGCCGACGATGCCGCCATCGTCAAGGCGCTTGCCGAGTTCCATGGCGTGGGACGCCGCTTCCAGCGCTACGGCGAGTTGTCCGCGAAGGATGGCGGGAAGTATTGCCTGGTCGACGACTACGGCCATCACCCGGTCGAGATGGCTGCCACGCTCGCCGCAGCGCGTGGCGCCTTTCCCGGCCGGCGCCTGGTGCTGGTGTTCCAGCCGCATCGTTTCACGCGCACGCGCGACTGCTTCGAGGATTTCGTGAAAGTCCTGTCGGAAACCGACGTACTGGTGTTGACCGAGGTGTACCCGGCCGGCGAGGCCCCCATCGTGGCGGCCGACGGCCGTGCGCTGGCGCGCGCGGTACGCGTGGCAGGCAAGGTCGAGCCGGTGTTCGTGGAAAACGTGACCGATGTGCCTGCCACGGTGCGCGATCTCGCGCAGACGGGCGACGTGGTGCTGGTGATGGGGGCCGGCAGTATCGGCCAGGTGGCGCCCGCACTGGGTTCGGAATCCGCCGGGAGGACAAACCATGCGGCATGACTATCGCATGAGCGAAGTCGATATGGCGGGCGGCGGCGCACCCGTCCTGCGCGGACATTTCCTCTACAACGAACCGATGAAGAAGCATGTGTCGTGGCGGGCAGGCGGTGCCGCGCAACGCGTCTACATTCCGGCCGACCTTGAGGATCTGACTTGGCTGATCCGCTCGGTCCCGGTGCACGAAAGCGTCCACATGGTGGGTTTGGGCAGCAATCTGCTGGTACGTGACGGCGGGGTCGCCGGCGTGGTGATCTTGTTGCACGGCGTGCTGAAAAAACTGGCCATCGAAAGCCGTACGCATGGGTTGCCGCCGGCGCCGGCGGATGCCGACACGGCCCTGGTGTATGCCCAGGCAGGCGTTGCCTCGCCCAAGCTGGCGCGTTTTGCCGCCAACCACGATCTCGTCGGCGGCGAATTCTGGGCCGGCATTCCCGGTACCGTCGGCGGCGCCATCGCCATGAACGCCGGCTGCTACGGCAGCGAAACCTGGGACAAGCTGGTGCAGGTACAAACCCTGGATCGCGAGGGCCAGCTGAACGAGCGGTTGCCGGGTGAATATGTGACCGGCTACCGCCATGTCGCGCTGAAGCTTCCGCATCAGGAATGGTTCATCGGTGGCTGGTTCCGCCTGGCGCGCGGCGATGGCGCGGCCTCGCGCGAAACCATCAAGGACTTGCTGAAAAAGCGCATTGCCTCGCAGCCGCTGAATATGCCCAACGCCGGTTCAGTGTTCCGCAACCCCCCTGGCGACTATGCGGCCCGGCTGATCGAGAGCTGTGGCCTCAAGAGTTTCAGGATCGGGGGTGCGCAGGTGTCGACCAAGCATGCCAACTTCATCGTCAATACAGGCAACGCCACGGCGGCCGACATCGAGCGACTGATCGAGCATGTGGAAGAGACCGTGGAGACGCGCACCAATGTGCGATTGATCCGCGAAGTGAGAATTATTGGAGAACGTCAGTGAGCACGATCGAATCGGCGAAGGTATTCGGAAAAGTCGCCGTGATGCTGGGTGGCACGTCGGCGGAACGGCCGGTGTCGCTCAATAGCGGCGCAGCGGTGCTGGCCGTGCTAACCCGGCAGGGCGTCGATGCGCACGCGTTCGACCCGGCGAACCGCAATCTTGGGGATCTCATCACTGGCGAGTTCGACCGGGTCTTCATCGCGTTGCATGGACGCTATGGCGAGGACGGGTGCATGCAGGGCGCACTCGAGTTGCTGGGCATTCCCTATACCGGCAGCGGCGTGATGGCGTCGGCTATCGGCATGGACAAGTGGCGTACCAAGCTATTGTGGCGCGCCGCCGGGCTGCCGACGGCGGACTGGGACATCTTGACCGCCGCCAGCGATTTTGCGGCAGTGGAAAAAAAGCTGGGCCTGCCCATTTTCGTGAAGCCCGCCCGCGAGGGATCGAGCATCGGCATGAGCAAGGTGACCGAGTCCGGCATGCTGAAGGCCGCCTACGAGGCCGCCGCCGAACACGACACCTTGGTGCTGGCCGAAAAGTTCATCGACGGCGCCGAATTCACCGTCGGCATTCTCGGCGAGGCCGCCTTGCCGCTGATCCGGCTGGAGCCCGCGAAAGACAAGGCCTTCTACGATTTCGAGGCCAAATACCTGCGCAACGACACCCAATACCACTGCCCGGCGGGACTCCCGGAGGCACAGGAAATGGCGCTGCGGAAGTTGGCGCTCGATGCTTTCCGTCTGGTCGGCGGGCGCGGCTGGGGACGGGTCGACGTCATGCTGGATAGCCTCGGCAATCCCTACCTGCTGGAGGTGAACACCTCGCCAGGCATGACCGATCACAGCCTGGTACCGATGGCTGCGCGCGTCGCCGGCCTGGATTTCGACGCCTTGTGCATGAAGATACTGGAGCAGACGCTGTGACGTCCCCGGAACTCGCCGCCCATCCGCTGTCGCAGGTCGCCCGCGTGCTGACCTGGGGCGCGCTCGGCCTGCTGGCCTACGGCACGGCCAGCTGGGTGGCGGCGCAGCCGTGGTTCGCCCTGCACACGATCGAGGTGAAAACGCCGGTGGCGCACGTCACCGAGGCACAGATCCGCTTGGTCGCCGAGCGTCAGGTACGCGGGACCTTCTTCACTGTCGATCTCGAGCATGTGCGCAACAGCCTGGAAAAACTGCCGTGGGTGCGCGAAGCGCGTGTCGAGCGCCGCTGGCCCGACACCCTGGTGGTCTCGCTTACCGAGCACGTGCCGTTTGCCCGCTGGAACGACGACGCGCTCGTGAGCGAGACCGGCGAAGTGTTTGGTGCCGCCGTGTCCACCAAGCTGCCGCGCCTCCTCGGTCCCGAGGGCAACAGCACCGAGGTGGTTGCGACCTACCGGCGCTATCAGGCGGCGCTCGCACCCCTCGGCATGACGATAGACGAATTGCGGCTGTCGCCGCGCCGCGCCTGGCGCATGCGCCTGGATAACGGCATGCAGCTGGCGCTTGGCCGGACGCAGACCGACAGGCGGCTGGCGCGTTTCGTCGCCCTCTACCCGCACCTGTTCGGCCAGCAGCCGGCCAGGGACGGCCGCGCTGCAGCCATGCCCCCTACCCCGCTGATGGTCGACCTGCGCTACACCGACGGCTTTGCCGTGCGCATGCCGAACGGCGTGACCCCTTTCAAATCGAGTGAAACATGAGTGCACCGCAACATGAGTAAGCCAAGAGATCCTAAAAACCTCGTCGTCGGTCTCGACATCGGCACGTCCAAGATCGTCTGCATCGTTGCGGAAATCAACGACGAGGGCATGCTCGAGGTCATCGGCATGGGCACGCATCCATCGCGCGGCCTGCGCCGCGGCGTGGTGGTCAACATCGAAGCCACCGTCAACGCCATCCAGCGTGCACTGGAGGAGGCCGAGCTGATGGCCGACTGCAAGATCCGCGAGGTCTACACCGGCATCGCCGGCAGCCACATCAAGAGCTTCAACTCGCACGGCATGTTCGCCATCAAGGACAAGGAAATCAGCCAGATGGACGTCGACCGCGTGGTGGACACCGCGCGGGCGGTCAATATCCCGACCGACCAGCAGATCCTGCACACCATCCCGCAGGAATTCATCGTCGACGGCCAGGAAGACGTGCGCGACCCGCTCGGCATGAGTGCGGTGCGCCTGGAAGTAAAGGTGCATATCGTCACCGGCGCAGTATCGGCGGCGCAGAACATCATCAAGTGTGTACGCCGTTGCGGGATCGAAGTCGCCGACCTGGTACTGCAGCCGCTCGCCTCGGCGATGGCGGTGCTGACCGAGGACGAGAAGGAGCTCGGCGTGTGCCTCGTGGATATCGGCGGCGGCACCACCGACATCGCCGTGTTCACCAACGGCGCGATCCGCCATACCGCGGTCATTCCGGTGGCGGGCGACCAGGTCAACAACGATATCGCGGTGGCGCTGCGCACGCCGCCGAAAGAGGCCGAGGACATCAAGGTGCAGTATGGCTGCGCCTTGCGACAGCTGGCCGACGCGCGCGACATGATCGAGGTGCCCGGCATCGGCGATCGTCCGCCGCGCACGCTGTCCCGCCAGACGCTGGCCGAGTTCATCGAGCCGCGCATGGAAGAGCTGTACTCGCTGGTGCAGGCCGAATTGCGCCGCAGCGGATTCGAGGAACTGCTGTCGTCCGGCATCGTTATTACCGGTGGTTCGGCGGCGATGCAGGGCATGGTCGAACTCGGCGAGGAGGTCTTCCACATGCCGGTGCGGATGGGCTGGCCGCGTTATGAGGGTGCCCTGTCGGATGTCATGCGCAATCCGCGCTATGCCACTTGCATGGGCCTGCTGATGGCAGGTCTGGAAGCGCGCGGACGCGATGCGCCGAAGTTGTCCAGCGGCAACTTCAAGGACATTTTTGAACGCATGAAGAGCTGGTTCAAGGGGAATTTTTGACGCCGTGCAAACGACGTTGAAACGGTATTTGGCGGTGGTGTCGGGTGTATCGGTACATCGAGGCAAACACGCCAAAGGATTTTCGAGTGTGGTTTTTGATTGGGCAAAAAAGGAGGAAGCAATATGTTTGAACTGATGGATGTAGACACCCAGGACGCAGTGATCAAGGTCATCGGCGTGGGCGGTTGTGGCGGCAATGCGGTCGATCACATGATCAGCTCCGGGCTGAATGGCGTGGAGTTCATCGCCATCAACACCGACGCGCAGGCACTGAAGCGCAATCAGGCCAAGCTGCAGCTGCAACTGGGCAATGGCGTGACCAAGGGCCTGGGCGCCGGCGCCAATCCGGATGTCGGCCGCGAAGCCGCACTGGAAGACCGCGAGCGCATCGCCGAACTGATCGACGGCGCCGACATGCTGTTCATCACCGCCGGCATGGGCGGCGGCACCGGCACCGGTGCGGCACCGGTCGTCGCCGAAGTCGCCAAGGAACTCGGCATCCTGACGGTTGCGGTCGTCACCAAGCCGTTCATGTTCGAAGGCAAGCGCGTGCGTGCGGCCAACGCCGGCATCGAGGCGCTCTCGCGTCATGTCGATTCCCTGATCATCATTCCGAACGAGAAACTGATGCAGGTGCTGGGCGACGACGTCTCCATGCTCGACGCCTTCAAGGCTGCCAACAACGTGCTGCATGGTGCTGTCGGCGGCATCGCCGAAGTCATCAACTGCCCTGGTCTGGTCAACGTCGACTTTGCCGATGTGCGCACCGTGATGAGCGAGATGGGCATGGCGATGATGGGGTCGGCCCAGGCTAGCGGCGAAAACCGTGCGCGCATCGCTGCCGAGCAGGCCGTCGCCAGTCCGCTGCTGGAAGACGTCAACCTCGCCGGCGCGCGCGGCGTACTGGTCAACATCACCGCTTCGTCGACCGTCAAGATGAAGGAAATCCACGAAGTGATGAACACCATCAAGGGTTTCACCGCCGAGGAAGCCACCGTCATCGTCGGTCAGGTGCTGGACGACACGATGGAAGACTCGCTGCGCGTCACCATGGTCGCCACTGGCCTGGGCAACCCGGTCGCCCGGCAGAGCCAGAAGCCGATGCAGATCATCCGCACCGGCACCGACGATACGCCGATGATGGTGAACGGCAACGGCGAGGAACTGCCCAGCGTGATGACCAGCCGTCGCAGCCGGACCATTCAGGCGATGACCGATTCCGGCATCGACACCCTGGACATCCCAGCCTTCCTGCGTCGCCAGGCGGACTGAACGAGCTTGTTGCCGCACACGATTCCACGATGGGCTTCCGCCCATCGTGGATCGGAGTCTTTTGCGTGGGGAATCCCATGCCGGGTGAACTCGCCCGCATGGAACCGGGTCTATTCCCGTTCTATTCATAGGGTTGCCTGTCGCGCGACCGGTTAAAATGACGGAATGATCAAGCAACGTACTCTTAAAACGCCCGTCAAGGCGACCGGCGTCGGCCTGCATTCCGGCGTCAAGGTCGAGATGACCCTGCGCCCTGCCGGGCCCAATACCGGCATCGTGTTCAGGCGAATGGACCTCAAGCCGCCGATCGACCTGAAGGCCGACCCCTATCTGGTCACCGACACCCGGCTGTGCTCGATGCTCGAGTCCGGTCCGGCCAAGGTGTCGACCGTCGAGCATCTGATGTCGGCGCTCGCCGGCCTGGGGATCGATAATCTGCTGGTCGACCTGACCGGCCCGGAGATTCCCATCATGGACGGCTCCTCGGCGCCGTTCGTGTTCCTGCTGCAGTCCGCCGGCATCGTCGAGCAGGATGCGGCAAAGCAATATGTGCGCATCACGCAGCCTATCGAGGTGAAGGACGGCGACAAATGGGCGCGTTTCGTTCCGCACAACGGCTTCAAGGTCGAGTTCACCATCGACTTCAAACACCCCGTGTTCGACAAGAGCGGCAAGACCGTCAGCATCGATTTCGCCGACACGGCCTACACGAAGGAAATCGCGCGCGCCCGCACCTTCGGTTTCATGCACGAGGTTGAGGCCTTGCGCAACAGCGGACTCGCGCTGGGCGGTTCGCTCGACAACGCCATCGTCATGGACGAATACCGCGTGCTGAACCAGGATGGTCTGCGCTACGACGACGAGTTCGTCAAACACAAGGTGCTCGACGCCATTGGCGATCTCTATCTGCTGGGACACCCTGTCATCGGTGCCTTCGAGGCCTACAAATCCGGCCATGCGCTCAACAACGCGCTGCTGCGTGAGTTGCTGCAGCATCGGGAGTCCTGGGAATTCGTCAGCTTCGCGCATGAAGAGGAAGTGCCGGCCGCCTTCCTGCGCCTGCATCCACTCACGACCTGATGATCGTCATCCGGCTACTGATTGTCGCCCTGCTCATTGCGGTGGCTGCGCTCGGATTGGCCTGGCTGTTCACCGGCAATAGGAAATATCTCGGATATATGGGCCGCGTGCTGCGTTTCGCGATCGTTTTCGGCTTTGTTGCCGCTTTGTTGTTTGTGGTGGAACGCCTGGTGCTGAGATGAGCGACGATGTGGAAAGCCACAGCAAAGGCATGGAATTGATGCTATAAAACAACGAAACGTGCGGGCCATATCGAGTACTAAGCAAGGCGCATTCGCGACGGCGCTTGCGAAAATCAGGGTGGAATGGCGTATTTACAAGGTCGCCGAGGCTATCCATACAAAACCCTGGAGGAGTAACATTGCGCCAGACCGCCCTCTTGTTGGTGGGAGGCGCTAGCTTATTGTTGAAGGTCCGCCCATTTTGAATCCCACAGATCCCAAGGAGTAACCCTATGCGTATCAAGACCCTGTCAGCCCTCATCGCCCTTGCCGGCACGGCCCTGCAGGCGCACGCGGCGGACGACCGCCTCTACGTCGCGCCGACCGTGAACTACACCTTCTCCGACAACGATCGCCACGCCGACGACGGCTGGGGCGGCGGCCTGGCGCTCGGCAAACCCATTACCGAGCACCTGAACATGGAGTTGTCGCTGACGGGCAGCTCGCTTGACTACAAGACTGGCAGCGGCAAATACGACCTGTGGGGACTGGGGGTCGACGCGCTTTATCTCTTCAACCGCAATGCCGACTTTACGCCCTATGGCGTGGTGGGCCTGGGCGCCTTGTATACCGACATTCCGGGCAAGCATGACACCGGCCTGATGGGCAATATCGGCTTCGGCATCATGAAGCGTCTGACTGACAACATTTCCCTGCGTGCCGACGCGCGCTACCGCATGGATGGCAACTCCACCAAGGCGTTCGGGGCGAATGATTTCGGAGACGCGATCATCAGCGTCGGCCTGAATTTCGCCCTGGGCCAGAAAGCCCAGCCCATGCCCAAGTCGGAACCCGCACCCGCACCCGTTGCTGAGCCCGCTCCCGCTCCCATGCCTGCCCCCGCACCTGCGCCTGTCGTGCAGCCAGAGCCTGCCGCAGCGGCACTCACGACCCCGCAGGCGCAGCAACTCGATCAAGCCAAGTCAGGCGATGTGGTGGTGATCCTGGAAGGCGTGAATTTCGAGTTTGATTCCGCCCGCCTGCGCCCGGATGCCATCACCATCCTCGACGAGGCCGCGACCGTGCTGAACCGTCGCAAGGACATCAGCGTGGACGTGGTCGGCCACACCGACAGCACCGGTACCAAGCAGTACAACCAGGGCCTGTCCGAGCGCCGCGCCAAGTCGGTGTACGACTATTTCATCAACAAAGGCATCGCCGCCGACCGGCTGACCACCAAGGGCTATGGCGAGACCAAGCCCATCGCCAGCAACACGACGCGCGAAGGCCGCGCCAAGAACCGCCGCGTGGAATTGGTCGTCAAGTAAACGCAGCATCGCTGCTGTACACGGAAAGGCCGCATCTACGGATGCGGCCTTTTTGTTTTCATGGGCAGAGGAAACAGGCGCGGTTCGAGGATGGCTTGCCAGGCGACCGCAAGCGGCCGTCTCGAATCCGCGTCCGCGTGGGCAATCAATGATGGCCCTAGGCGCGCGGCGCCACGCAGACACGATTGCGGCCGCCATGCTTCGCCGCATAGAGGCCGGCGTCCGCGCGGCTGATGGCCTGCTCGTAGGACTCCGCACCATCATACTGGCTGACGCCGATACTGATGCTGACCGAGGCCGGCTGCGTGTCAACGGTGAACTGCGTCTGCTCGATTTTCAGGCGCAACTGTTCGGCGACATGCTGCCCTTGTTCGAGTGTGCTGCCTTTGAGTACGACGAGAAACTCTTCCCCGCCCCAACGGATGGCGATATCCGACGCCCGCAGCCCTTTCTGAAGCGAGACTGCGACCTGGCTCAGGATGCGATCGCCGCCGATGTGCCCGAACCGGTCGTTTATCGATTTGAAGTGATCGATGTCGATCAGCAGAATGGAAATCGGGCGTGGGTCGCGCCGGTATTCGGCAAAGGTCTTGTCGATCAGGATGCTGAAGGCCTGGCGGTTGAGCAGGCCGGTGAGCTTGTCGGTGGCGGCCATGTCCTCGATGCGCTGTTGGTACCGCGCGAGCGCGATATGAGTCAGGAAGAGCACCAGCAGCGTAATGCCCAGACATACCGCGAGATTGACGTAGAGAGTCTGACGGATGTCGGCCAGCGCGGCATCCACGCCTTTTTCCACGAACAGATACCACTTGAGTTCGGGGATGTAGTTCACATTGAGCAGATGCAGGCCGTGGCTGTCCCTGAACTGATAGGAACCGGATTTTTCACGCAGGACGCGGTCGACGATGTCGCGCAGGCCCGGCGTCGCGCGCAGGTCGGTTTCCTGGCGTCCGGACTGGTTGCCGAACAGGACGGTCTTGCCGTGGGCATCCACGAAATAGATGGTGCGCTGGAAACGCTGCTGGTAATTCGAGATGAGGTGGCGCACGGCATCCACAGTGAGCCCGACGCCGGTAGCGCCGAGAAAGCGGCCGTCGAAGTCGAAGACGCGATAGTTGACGAAGATGGTCAGTGCATCCCGGTTGGCGAGATCGGGGTCGACATTGATCTCGTAGGGTTCCGACATGGCGCGCACCCGGTAGTACCAGACGTCGCGGGATGCCTTCGGTGACACCTGCTTCAGGATGCCCTCGCCGGTGTAGTAGTTGGCGCTACGCTCGGACACGAAGAAGCTGCTGAATGCGCCGTAGCGCGTTTTGATCTCCTGCAGATAACGGACCATGGCGTCGACGTCCTGCTCCCCGCCCACAACCCAGTCGCGCAGGAAAGTGTCGTGCGCCATGGTCGACGAGATGAGAATGGGCCGCACCAGGTCTTTCTGGATTTCCGAATAGATATTGCTCGATGTGAGCGGCAGTTCCTGGGCGACGATGGCATTCAGGATCGCCTGTTTCGACACGTAGTAGCTGCTGAGCGTGGTGGCGAAGAAACCGGCTGCCAACAGGATGCTCAACCACAGAAGCAGGCGCTGCCGCTTGAAAATGCGTTGTGCAGAGTACATATATAAAAAACAGGGCGCGCGCGATTTTAACAAACACCCATGCAGGGCATGGGGTCAATGAAGGCAGTATGACATCGACCGGGTGGTTTTCGGCGAGCGTGCAATATTTAGTTCAACGTGCAATAGAACGGGCACGGCTGGCGGGCCAAGCCAGTTTGATCAGGTTTTCCGGTGGTGGCGCAATAGCTTGTCCAGGGCGTCCTTTAGCGGACCATCCTCGATTTCCGCATTGAGATGCGCCAGTCCCTCCAATGCGGCGGGCGGCAAGCCGGTTTTTTCGACGGGATGGACATAACGCGCAAGCAACTCGGGGTTGACGCTGACGCGTACTGCCGTCGCCACGATTCCGTGCTTGCCGAGGCTGGCGATCAGCACGTCGGTCTGGTGGCGCAGGCGGCTGGCGACGGCCCCGCTGTCACAGGCGAGGCTCAATACCTCATTATCCAGCAGCATGACGCGAACGTGTCCGGCCAGCGCAGCAGGCAGGGAACGATCGAGGGCAGCCTGGGTCTTGAGCAGGGTGCGGGCGCGTATGGCCAGGCCGTTCGGCAGTTGGCTGGCGAGCAGGTCGGCCAGGCTCGAGGCGCTCATGGGCGTGACACGCCGGCGTCACGGGATGCCGGCCCCGCTATGTTAAGATTCAACGGTTTACCGCGTCCTGCGGGCATTTCGGATTCCTCATGCTGCAATCCCTCTTCAAGAAAGTCTTCGGCAGCCGCAACGACCGGCTGGTCAAACAATACCTGCAAAAGGTGAAAGCGATCAATGCGCTGGAGCCGGCGATGGAGAAATTATCCGACGCCGAACTGGCAGGCAAGACGGCTGAGTTCAAGTCGCGGCTGGAAAATGGCGAGACGCTCGACAAGCTGTTGCCGGAAGCTTTTGCCGTGGTGCGCGAATCTTCCCGCCGGGTGCTTGGCATGCGCCATTTCGACGTGCAGATGGTGGGCGGCATGGTGTTGCACGACGGCAAGATCGCCGAGATGCGCACCGGCGAAGGCAAGACGCTGATGGCGACCTTGCCGGCCTACCTGAACGCGCTGGCGGGCAAGGGTGTGCACGTGGTGACGGTGAACGATTACCTGGCCAGCCGGGATGCGGAGTCGATGGGCCGACTTTACGGCTTTCTCGGTCTGACCACCGGCGTCAACATGTCGCAAATGCCGCATGACGAAAAGCAGGCCGCGTATGCCGCCGACATCACCTACGGCACCAACAACGAATACGGCTTCGACTACCTGCGCGACAACATGGTCTACCAGATGAGCGAGAAGGTGCAGCGCCCGCTGGCCTTCGGCATCATCGACGAGGTCGACTCGATCCTGATCGACGAGGCGCGCACGCCGCTGATCATTTCGGGGCAATCGGAAGAGAACACCGCGCTGTACCAGCAGGTCAACCTGGTGCCGCCGCGCCTGACCCGCCAGAAGGACGAAGAATCCGAGGGCGACTACTCGGTCGACGAGAAGTCGCGCCAGGTCCTGTTGTCCGAAACCGGACACGAAAAGGTCGAAGAAATCCTCACCGAGATGGGGCTGCTGCTGCCTGGCGGCAGTCTCTATGACGCCTCCAACATCATGCTGATGCACCACGTGTACGCCGCGTTGCGCGCGCACGCGCTGTATTTCCGCGACCAGCACTACGTGGTGCAGAACGGCGAAGTCATCATCGTCGACGAGTTTACCGGCCGCCTGATGAGCGGCCGCCGCTGGTCGGAAGGCCTGCACCAGGCGGTGGAAGCCAAGGAGGGCGTGGCGATCCAGAAGGAAAACCAGACCCTGGCGTCGATCACTTTCCAGAACTACTTCCGCATGTACCAGAAGCTGTCGGGCATGACCGGCACGGCGGACACCGAAGCCTTCGAATTCCAGAGCATCTACGGCCTGGAAACCGTGGTCATCCCGACCCACCGGCCGATGATCCGCAAGGACGAGCACGACCAGGTCTACCGGACCGCCAAGGAGCGCGACCAGGCGGTGATCAACGACATCCGCGCGCGCAACGCCAGCGGTCAGCCGGTGCTGGTCGGCACCACGTCGATCGAGGCCAACGAGCACCTGTCCGCCGAACTGACCCGGGCCGGTTTGCCGCACAACGTGCTGAACGCCAAGCAGCATGCCCGCGAGGCGGAGGTCATCGCGCAGGCGGGCATGCCGGGCGGCATCACCATCGCTACCAACATGGCGGGCCGCGGTACCGACATCGTTCTGGGCGGCAGTATCCAGAAGGAGATCGATGCGATCCGTACCGACGAGACGCTGTCGGACGCTGAGAAGGACGCGCGTATCGCTGCGCTGAAGGTTGACTGGCAGCCGCGTCACGACGCCGTGGTGGCGGCCGGCGGCCTGCACATCATCGGTACCGAGCGCCATGAGTCGCGACGCGTCGACAACCAGCTGCGGGGCCGTTCCGGGCGCCAGGGCGACCCCGGCTCGAGCCGCTTCTTCCTGTCGCTGGAAGATCCGCTTCTGCGTATCTTCGCGTCCGACCGCGTCGCCGCGATCATGAACCGCCTGAAGATGCCCGAGGGCGAGGCGATCGAGCATCCATGGGTGACGCGCGCGATCGAGAATGCGCAGCGCAAGGTCGAGCAGCGCAACTTCGACATTCGCAAGCAGCTGCTCGAATACGACGACGTGTCGAATGACCAGCGCAAGGTGATCTACGAGCAGCGCAACGAACTGCTGGCGAGCGCCGACATCGGCGACACCGTTCGCGCCATGCGCGACGACGTGCTGAACGACACCGTCAACCTGCACATTGCACCGGGCAGCATGGACGAGCAGTGGGACGTGGCGGGGCTCGAAAAATCCCTGGCAGCGCAGTTCTCTCTCGACCTGCCGCTGCAGCAGTGGCTGGACGAGAACAAGGCCCTGAACGAGGAGGGCCTGCGCAAGAAGATCCTCGAGGCCGCGGACGCGGTCTACAAGGAGAAGGAAGCGCTGGTCGGCGCAGACGGCCTGCGCCAGTTCGAGCGCGCGGTAATGCTGCAGAGCATGGACAGCCACTGGCGCGAGCACCTGTCGGCGCTGGATCACCTGCGCCAGGGCATCCATCTGCGCGGTTATGCGCAGAAGCAGCCGAAGCAGGAATACAAGCGCGAGGCGTTCGAACTGTTCTCCGCCATGCTGACCGCGATCAAGACCGAGGTGACGCAGATCACCACCACCGTGCAGATCCGCGCACCCGAAGATGTGCAGGCAGTCGAGCCGCACGAGCCATTGAACGTCCAATTCCAGCATACCGAGTACGACGAGGCGCAGGACTTCGCCGAAGTCGACCAGGAGGCAGCTGCGGGCGAAGGTTATCCCAAGGTCGGCCGCAACGATCCCTGCCCGTGCGGTTCTGGCAAGAAGTACAAGCAGTGCCACGGCCGGTTGAACTGAGGACTCACCATGCCCTACTACGTTTTCCGTCTGGGAATGTTCAAAGTGCTGGAAAAGCAGGGTGAATGGGCGAGCTTCAAGGAAGCCAAGGCCCACACCAACGAACTGCGCAAGACGCTCGATCCCAAGACCGGCGACAAATACAAGATGATCTTCGCCGAGAACGAGATCGCTGCCCAGGACACGCTGATGGCGGAGCGGGAACTGGATCAGCGCTTGTCGGGCGACGACTGGTAAAGTTGCTCACCCACTGTCGCGACCTGTCGTCCGGGACGCGGCCGGCGGTTTCTGATCAACTCTGATTAAGCTGCGATGGCTGAATACAACGAAGACGCTTATCGGCTGGCTAGAAAAGCCTACATCGAGTACAGCTGCCCATTCGAGCGGGCCCTGTTGTCGCGCTGCGTGAGCTGCGACCGCTCGCGCAAGCTGAATCTTGCCGAGCGCGAGGCGATTGCCTGCAGCGATCCCACGGTACGCGAGCATTGCCTGGCGTTTTACCAGGACCTGCACGAGAACGCGCAGTTCGCGCTCAGGATCAACCCCGATGCGCCATGGCCGTTCGGCAAGGAGATCCGTGCCCAATGCGGCGGCGTGCGCGGGCTGTCGGCCGCGCTCGATGGCCCGACCGACGAGGCGACCGACATTGCCGCCAGCGTGCTGCAGGGGCGGGCGCGTTTCGGCGACATTGCCGATTTCCCCTATTCCGAGATCATGCGAGCCGTGGTGCACTACGAACCGCGCAAGCGTCGCCCATGAGCGGCGCGGGAACCCGGGTCGCTGCGCCCGGTCACTTGTCAGCTTTCGCTTTTTGATTACACTTTCCGCGTGCGCATCCGACTCCGACGATTCCTGCTGTTGTTGTTGATGCTGACCCTGCCGGCGCAGGCGTTCGCCTATTCCGCCATGCAGGTCTGCATCCTGCCGGACCGTGCCGCGATGGAACAGATGGCGATGCCCGACGAAGCCACGATCATGGCGGACTGCCACACGTCCGACCAGCCGCAGCCTCCGTCCGGCCAGCACGAATGCAAGTTCTGCGCCGCCTGCGCACTGGCCACGGCCATACCGGTCGGGTTCGCCGACAGCACCCCGGTCGTCCCGATCGCACACCGCTTCGCTCCGCAGCCTGCCGCATCGTTCAGCGGCTTTATTCCCGACAGTCTCGACCGTCCACCCCGAACCGCCCTCGCCTGAGCCCCGCGCGTCGCCGCGCGGTTCCGTTTTGCGCGCGGCGATCCTGCCGCGAACTTGCGAGGACGATCATGTTGAAATTTTTCTTATGCCATGCGGCGCCGGTGGCGTGCGCATCGCTCCTTGGCCTTACGGGGGCTGCGTGGTTGGCAGCGTTGCCTGCCGCACAGGCTGCCGAAGCCCCGGCCTCTCCGCCGGCGGTATCCAATCCTTTCGCGCACTATCAGGCCTGGCGCGAGGACGCATTGCAGGACTGGCGCAAAGCCAATGACCGGGTGGGCGAAATCGGCGGCTGGCGTACCTATCTGCGCGAGTCGCAGCAAACCGGCGAGGATCCGGATCAGACCGGGCAGGCACACCATGCACACTGAGGGGAAGGCCATGCATCCGACTTTTCTTACGCCGCGTACGCTGGTTCTCGCCGTGCTGTCTGTCGTCCTGCTGGGCGGTTGCGCGAGCTTTTCGGCTGACGGCGGCTTTGGCGCGGTCCAGTCTGCCACCCAGTCGCGCATCCAGAAGGATGTCGTCTGGGCGCGCGACGAAGCCAGCCGCACGCAGACCCAGGCACGCATCGATGCGCTGCTGGCGAAGCCGCTTTCAGCGGACGACGCAGTGCAGATCGCGCTACTCAACAATCCCCGGCTGCAGGCAGCGTTCAACGCGCTCGGCCTTGCAGAGGCCGACTGGATTGCGGCACAGCGCCTGCCAAATCCGGGTGTTTCCATCGGCCGTCTCACGCGGGGCAGCGAGGTGGAATGGGAGCGCAGCCTGCATCTCAACCTGATGCGGCTGCTGACCATGCCGATGCGCATCGACATCGAGCAGCGGCTGTTCGAGCAGACCCGGCGCGAACTGGTTCTGAACGTCCTGCGGCTGGCGGCGGACACCCGCAAGGCCTGGGTCGTCGCGGTGGCGGCGAAGCAATCCGCGCATTACCAGCAGCAGACGATGGATGCTGCCGAAGCCGGTGCGGAACTGGCGCGCCGCATGGCGCAGGTTGGCAACTGGAGCAAGCTGAAACAGGCGCGCGAGCAGTCGTTCTATGCAGACGCCGCACTGGCGGTGGCGCGTGCCGAACAGACGAAGCTGCAGGCGCGCGAACGCCTGGTCCGGCTGCTGGGCCTGTCCACTGGCGATGCGCTGCAATTGCCCGAACGCTTGCCGGATCTGCCTGCAACCCTGCCCGCGCTGCCGGATGTCGAACAGCAGGCCATGGATTCACGCCTGGATCTGCAGGCAACTCGGCTGCAAACCGAGGCGCTGGCCAAGAACCTGGGCCTCACGCGTCGCACGCGCTTCGTCAACGTGCTGGAACTGGGCGCCATCAGCAACAGTTCGAACGAAGTGCCTTTGCAGCGCGGCTACGAAATCAGCTTCGAACTGCCGCTGTTCGACTGGGGGCAGACCCGGGTGGTGCAGGCCGAATCCCGCTACCGCCAGGCGCTCGAGCGCGCACGCGAGACCGCGGTCAACGCGCGTTCTGAGGTGCGCGAGGCCTATGCCATGCAGCAGAGCCAGTACGCCATCGCACGACACCTGCGCGATGAGATAGTCCCGCTGAAACAGCGCATCTCCGAGGAAAACCAGTATCGCTACAACGGCATGCTGATCGGCGTGTTCGAACTGCTGGCCGATGCGCGTTCGCAGATCGCGTCGGTCAACGCTGCCATCGAGGCGCAGCGCGATTTCTGGCTCGCCGACGCCGACATGCAGATGGCGCTGGCCGGCACGCCGGGTAAAACCCCGGTCACCTCTCTCCCGCCCGCGTCTGCCGATGCGACGGGTGGACACTGAAAGGATTTTCCATGACCTCAAGACGTGATTTTTTCAAACTCGGCGGAGCAGCAGCCGTCGCTACGGTGAGCCCGGCTGCCCTGGCGGTCCTTCCTGAAGTGATCAGCATGGACAAGCCCGATACCCAGCCACCGCTGCTGCCGCCCAACGGCCGTCCCTACAATCCGGTGGTGACGCTGAACGGCTGGACGCTGCCCTGGCGCATGAAAGATGGCGTGAAGGAGTTCCACCTGGTCGCCGAGCCGGTGGTGCGCGAGATCGCGCCCGGCATGAAGGCGCATCTGTGGGGTTACAACGGCCAGAGCCCCGGCCCCACGATAGAAGTGGTGGAAGGCGATCGCGTGCGTATTTTCGTCACCAACCGCCTGCCCGAACACACCACCATCCACTGGCACGGCCAGCGCCTGCCCAATGGCATGGACGGCATTGGCGGGCTGACCCAGCCCCATATCCAGCCGGGCAAGACCTTCGTCTACGAATTCGTCGCGCGCCGCCCCGGTACCTTCATGTACCACCCGCACGCCGACGAGATGACGCAGATGGCGATGGGCATGATGGGTTTCTGGGTGACGCATCCCAAAGGCAAACACCCCTTGATCGAACCGGTCGACCGCGATTTCTGCTTCCTCATCAACGCCTACGATATCGACCCCGGTAGCGCCACGCCCTCGGTGAATACCATGCTCGACTTCAACCTGTGGACCTGGAACAGCCGTGCCTTTCCGGGCATCGACACGCTCAATGTGCGACTGAACGATCGGGTGCGCATCCGCATGGGCAACCTCACCATGACCAACCACCCGATGCATCTGCACGGCGTGGATTTCGAGGTGACTGGCACCGATGGCGGTCCGGTGCCGAAATCGGCACGCTGGCCGGAGGTGACCGTTGACATCGCGGTCGGTCAGATGCGCCAGGTCGAATTCGTCGCCGACGAGGAAGGCGACTGGGCCTTCCACTGCCACAAAAGCCATCACACCATGAATGCAATGGGCCATGCGGTGCCAACCATGATCGGCGTCGATTACAGCGGCCTGGCGAGCAAGATCAACAAGCTCATTCCCGACTACATGGCAATGGGCGAGCGCGGCATGGCCGACATGGCCGACATGGAGATGCCGCTGCCCGACAACACGCTGCCGATGATGACCGGCCGAGGCCCCTTCGGCTCGGTCGAGATGGGCGGCATGTTCAGTGTCATGAAGGTGCGGCGCGGACAGAAACGCGGCGACTATTCCGACTCTGGCTGGTACAAGCAGCCACCCGGCACGCAGGCGCGCGAAGTCCTCGATGCGTCGGCCGAGCCGGCCGTGCGCGCGCCGCAAGCCGCCTCGCCCCAGGGCATGCCGGGCGACGTCGAAGTGACTGTGCGCAAACCCACCGGCCACGCCGGTCATTGAACGCTATCGATAGCGATACATGAAGGAGCTGAAATGAAGACATGGATTCCATTGCTTGCCGCGCTGGCGATCGTTTCCCCGCTACGCGCCGAACCTGCGGCTCCGCCGGCTGCGCAGGCCAATGTGATGACCGACGGCGTCGTGCGTCGGGTGGATGCCGCCAACGGCAAGCTCACCCTGCGACATGGGCCGATCGTCAACCTCGACATGCCCGCCATGACTATGGTGTTCCGGGTGCAGCCTCCGGAACTGATGAAGGGCCTCAAAGTGGGCGATGTAGTGAAATTTCATGCCGAGAGCATCGACGATACCCTGACCGTCACCGCGATCCAGCCTGCGCAATAGCGGACAAGACCTGGATCTGGCGAACCGCGGAGGGTCATTCAGGCATGAAGCATCCAACATTAGGATAAGCAGGTCGTTTGTACTAGATTGGAAATGAACAATGTCGAGCAGGCGCAATATCGCGTGTGAGGACATTTATTTCGCTAAGGAGACAGAGATGAAACGCATATCACGCATATCAATAGCCGCCCTTGCTCTTTCCTTGGGGATGGCGGGCATCATGCCGGTATACGCCGCCGATCAGGCGCGTGATCAGGACCGCACCCAGGTACGGGATCAGGATCGTATTTACGGTTCCGAACTGATGACACGGCAGGAGCGGATCGAATACCGCAATCACATGCGTACGCTGAAAACCCAGCAGGAACGCGAAGCTTTCCGCCTGGAACATCACAAGCAGATGCAGGAGCGTGCCCAGGCCCAGGGCAAGACCCTGCCCGACATGCCGCCTGCGGGCATGGGGCCCGGATCCGGTATGGGGTCGGGGATGGGACCAGGAATGGGACCGGGTTCTGGCATGGGGTCCGGTTCCCGCCGCTAGCGGGTTGCCTCGTGCGGTTAGGCGGGAACGGTTGTTGCGTTGAAGCGCAGCGTGGCCGCAAACCCGTGGCCGCCATCCGCACGCTGCAATCCATCCCCCAGTTCAAGCTGGGCATGTGAGAGTGCTGCAATGCGCGCGACGATGGAAAGACCGAGGCCGCATCCCTCGTTTTCGACCTCTCCGCGCACGAAGCGGGCACTGAGTTGCGACCGCAGTGCAAGGGCCACGCCTGGGCCATCGTCGGCAACGGTGATGGCACAGCTCGTTCCGCGATGCGCGATGCGTACGTCGATCCGCGCGCCTTCCCCTGCATAGTGAACGGCGTTGTCGAGCAGGTTGCGGACCGCGACCTGCAGCCATGCCGCCGTGATGGCGATACGGCATCCCGCTGCCGCATCGACCGTCAGGGTTTGCCCCTGGCGTTGCGCTTGGGGCAAAAGTTCTTCGCACACTGTCGCCACGATTTCTGCGGGATCCAGGAGCGCGGGCGGGCTGCCCTGCGTAGCCGGATCGACGCGCGCGAGGGTCAGCAATTGCTCGACCAGGTGCGTCATCCGGTCTACGCCGACGATCACCTGCGCCAGCGCATGCTGCTGGCTGTCAGCCGTTTGCGCGCGCAGCGCGACCTGCGTCTGCACTTTCAATGCCGCCAGCGGCGTGCGCAATTCGTGCGCGGCATCCGCGGTGAAGCGGCGCTCGTTTTCGAAGGCTTCGTTGACGCGCCGGATCAGTGCGTTGAGTGCGGCGCGCAACGGCGCAATTTCTTCGGGCAGGGCGGGCGATTCGTCGAGTGGCGTCAGGGCCTGCACATCGAGCGCGCCGACTTGGTGCGCCACCGTATCCACCGGCCGCAGGTTGCGGCCGATGCCCCACCAGACCGCCAGCGCCATCAGCGGCAGCGCCAGCGCGGCGGGAATCAGCAGCGACAGGCCAATCTCGCGCGCCAGACCTTCGCGTGCCGCGTGGGCCTGGCCGACGACGACCCGATATTCCGCGTCGGGATCCTGTACCGCATAGAACCGCCAGCGTGCGCCTTCGTACTGGCGCTCGCTGAATCCCGGCCCGATCCCGGATTCAAACCCGGCGTGGCCCATGGACGTGGCCAGACGCAGCATCCGTCCGTCAGCGTCGTGCCACACCTCGAATGCGATGGGCACCGGATTGTGATGGCTGTGATCCTGGAGTTCCTTCGCAAAATGCTCGACTTCGCCGGCCGCCACGATCGCCAGCAAGGTGTCGGCGACCTGTGTCAGCTGGCCGTCGAGCAATTCGTCCGCTTCATGGTGCGCGCGCTGATACACCACCAGCGCGGACAGCAGCCAGATCGCCGCCACCGAGCCGGTCAGCAGCCACACCAGCCGCCGCCGCAGGGAATAGGGCTGGTTCATGGCGTCGCGCCCGCCGGCACCATGTAGCCGACGCCGCGCACGGTACGGATCAGGTCGTTGCCGAGCTTCTTCCGCAGGTGGTGGATGTGGACTTCGAGCGCGTTACTGTCGACGGCCTCGTTCCAGGTGTAGAGCTGTTCTTCCAACGCGCGGCGTGTCAGCACCCGGTCGGTGTTTTCCAGCAGCAGGTGCAGCAGGTCGAATTCGCGCGGGGTCAGTTCGACGGCCTGGCCGGCGCGCGTCACGCTGCGTGCCGTCGGATTGAGTTCGATCTCGCCGACGGCGAGCACGGGCTCAGGGCGGCCATGGGCGCGCCGTACCAGCGCGCGCAGGCGGGCGGTAATCTCGTCGAGGTCGAAGGGCTTCAGCACATAGTCATCGGCGCCGAGGTCAAGCCCGCGCACTTTGTCCTCCAGCTGGTCGCGCGCGGTCAGGATCAGCACCGGCGTCGCGTCATGGCGCCCACGCAGCCATTGCAGCACCGACAGGCCGTCGCGTTTCGGCAGCCCCAGGTCGAGCACCACAGCCGCAAACGATTCGGTGGACAGGGCCATTACCGCCGCCTCGCCATCGCGCAGCCAGTCGACGGCATAGCCCGCCTGGGTCAGTCCCACCTGCAGGCCGTCGCCCAGAAGGCGGTCATCTTCCACCAACAATATGCGCATCGTTCCGGTTCATCCTTGGGTCATTGTTTCGGAATCCTGACCGTGTCCTCGTCGAACACGCCCTGTTCCGCCTGGCGGTGGCAGGCAGCACAATTGGCGGCGGAGCCGATCGATTTGCGCGACCACGTCGCCTGCGAAACCTCGTCGTGCTTGCGCACGAACCAGCGGGTGTCGGTGATGCGCAAGGGTGCCGCACTGACTCCCATGCTTTGCATCACCCGACTGCCCATCCGGCTGGTGCCGCTGTCGGCGGCGTTGGCCTCCAGGAATCGCAGGATATCAGCCTGGGTTGCCGGATCAAGGCTGGCGTTTTCACCGAAGTGCTGGTCGAGCCCGCTCATCAGGCGTCGCCACGACGCCTTCGGCAGGAAAGCCGGCGAATAGGCGATATGGCAGCTTGCGCATTCCTGTTGCCAGGCCTTGTTGGCCGTCCGTGGCAGGACATTGCCGCCGCCATCGCCATGCGCATCGCCCGAAGGCAACGAAAACGCCAACAGGCTGAATACGCCGACCGCCGCGACGACCCCGATTCCGCGTAATAGATAATTCATGGTGTGCTCCTTATCGGGCCTGGCTCAACCAGGCGATGAAATCGCCCTTTTCTTGCGCGCTGCATTCGCGTTGCAGGACATCCTGGCAGTTGCGTCGGAACCATTTCTCGACCTTGGCCGCATCGGTGAAGCGCTGCGGATTGGCCGCCGGCGCCAGCGGCTCGATGCGCTTGCCGACGCGGCTGCGTCCGGCCTGGGCCGGGTTGGCGGTGTGGCAGCCGGCACAGCTCACGGCCTGACCATCGCGGCCCGGGTGCTCGGTGCGATACAAGGTCGCGCCGCGCGAGGCGGACAAGCCGGACACCGGCACGCCCGCCTGCTGCGCATACTGCGCCATCAGACTGGCAGGGCTGTCGGCCTTCGCCATGGCGGAGGCCATGCCGAGTACCGCCAGGCCACCGTAGAGAAGGGGCTTAATCATGCTGCACCTCGTTTCCCGTGCCGAGGTATTGCTTGCCGGTCACCATGCTTTGCGCCACCCGTTCGCCGCGCCATTGGTGAAACACCAGCGCAGCCAGATGCAGGCCGATGAAACCGAGCATCAGGCCGAATCCGAATTCGTGCGGTTCACCCAGCACATCCTCCAGCCACGCCACATCGCCCAGCCAGCCGGCGAGCGGGCCCGTCTGGAATTCGCTGGCGGCCAGCCCCAGCCCGGTGACGACCATCAGCGTCATCACGCCATAGGCGAACAGATAGCCCAGGCTGGCGAGCGGATCGTGTCCGGCGCGGTGGGTCTTGGGCAGGCGCAAATTCCTGACGCTGTCCTTCCACACGGCGGGATGCCACAGGTCGCGCCAACGCGCGCTGGCCGGACCAGCCAAACTCCACAGCAGGCGTGTCAACAGGCCTGCCGTCAGGGTGTAGCCGATGAGAATGTGCAGATTCCAGAGTGTCTTTTCATACGGCCCGTGTTCGAACCAGTCGGCCAGTTGGCTGGTGACGATGAGCGATACGATGGACAGCGCAATGACCCAGTGCAGCAGGCGCAGCAAGGGGTCGAACACGCGGTGCGGATGGGTGGCGGCATGTGACATGGCAGTCTCCTGAGAGGGGAATGCAGCAGACTGTATGCGCCCCAGCTTAGGGGCACCTTAAGAGAAACGTTTATTCGGCAATCCTGGGCGCCGCATGGGTTCACCTTCTCCAAATACGCGCGTAAAAGCTATTCTGACAGTGGGTCGAAAAACACATGCATGTCCACATGCGTACTTTGAGTCATCGCGCGGAGCCATTTGCAATCAACCGGATCGAGATTTGGGCATGAAGAACATCAAGCTGGTTTTTTGGGCGCTACTGCTGGCACTGACGGCTCTGTGGTTGCTGGCCGACACGTGGGTGCCCGATCCTTTCACCTATTTCGCGCTTCGCACCGTACTGATGCAATACACCGGCGTCATCGGCATGGGCGCCATGAGTGTCGCCATGCTGCTGGCCACGCGGCCAAAATGGCTGGAGCCCCCTCTGGACGGGCTCGACAAGATGTATCGCTTGCATAAATGGCTGGGGATCACCGGGCTGGTGTTTTCCTGCATTCACTGGTGGTGGGCGCAAGGAACCAAGTGGATGGTGGGCTGGGGATGGCTCAGCAGGCCTGCACGCAAGTCGGCTGCCGGCCAGATGCTGGGGCCGGCCGAGAGCTGGCTGCGCGGCCAGCGCGGGCTGGCTGAATCGCTGGGCGAGTGGGCGTTTTATGCCGCGGTGGTGCTGATCGTCCTGGCGCTGGTCAGGCGTTTTCCCTACCACCTGTTCACCAAGACGCACAAATGGCTGGCGGTGGTTTATCTGATACTGGTTTATCACTCCGTCGTGCTGCTCAAGTTTGCCTACTGGTCGCAGCCAGTCGGGTGGGCCATGGCCCTGTTGATGCTGGGCGGCACCGTGGCGGCGCTGCTTGTCCTGTTGCGTCGCGTCGGGGTCAACCGCAGAGTGCAGGGCACGATCGAATCGCTCATCTACTACCCGGAATTGCGCGTACTCGAAACGGCTATCCGCCTGGAAAGCGGCTGGCCTGGCCACAATGCCGGACAGTTTGCCTTTGTCACGTCCAGAAAAAGCGAAGGCGCTCATCCGTACACGATTGCATCGGCCTGGGACGCCGATGACCGCCGCATCGTCTTCATCACCAAGGCGCTTGGCGACCATACCAGCAAGCTGCATGATCGCTTGAAGATCGGTGCGCCCGTCACGGTGGAAGGGCCTTATGGCTGCTTCGATTTCCGCGACGGGCGCTCGCGCCAGATATGGATCGGCGCCGGCATCGGCATCACCCCCTTCATCGCCCGCATGAAGCAGCTGGCGCGCATGCCCGGCGAACAGGAGATCGACCTGTTCCATCCGACGGCGGATTTCGAACAGGCCGCCATCGACAAACTCACGGCCGATGCCCAGGCGGCCCATGTACGCCTGCATGTGCTGGTCAGCGGGAAAGATGGACGACTCGATGCCGATCGCATTCGCGCAGCCGTGCCGCAATGGCAGTCGGCGAGCATCTGGTTCTGCGGTCCGCCGGGATTTGGCTAGGCCATACGGAACGATTTCGTCGTCCATGGCCTGGCGCCGGATGATTTTCACCAGGAAGTGTTTCAGATGCGCTGAAAGCCATCGTCCGAAATGGAACGACCGCCCTGCCAGGCGCGCCGGACAGCCACTTAAGGCGGTCTTAAGAATTCACAGGCAGGATGCGCATCGAGCCTGGTGGAGGGATCAGTGCCGACGCCCATCCATATAATTTAACTTTTGCGACGCATTCACTTCGCCCCGTGCCGAACCGATTTCTTCGCCTGTTGATGCTCTGGTTGGTCATCGCCTTGCAGGCGATGACGCCGTTCGTCCATGCCCATGCGGGATCGGCGCAAGCGAGCCATGCAAGTTGGCTGCATGGCCATGCGGGCGTGCCTGGCGACGTGGCCTATCACCTGGCCGAAAACAGGGAGCAGGGCGCAGAGATCGAGGTGGCGCAGGGTATACGATCGTTGCGGCAGGCCGTGCTGTTTGTGGCGGATGCCGATGCGTCATACCCGGCACCGGCGCTTCCGCCGTCGGCGGCAAGAGCAGCCAGGCCAGGCCCTGCCTGGCTGGACGTCGCCCCCTTGCAGGCCGTACTCCCCGATCACGCCCTGCCGCACGCGCTGGCGCCGCCGCGCCGCTGATCGTTCCACGCGGCGCACCTGCCTGTGCGCCTGCCCGAATTTCTTGCTCATGGAGATCAAGCATGATCGCTGGTTATGTTTCTACTCGTATTCTCGTATTGGCGTTGCTCGGCGCCGCCCCGGCTTTCGCAGCCGACGTCCTGCCCTTGTCCGCCGCGCAGAAGAAGAACCTTGGCATCGTCACCGTCGTTGCGGCCACGCAAGACACCAGTCCCGCGCTCGCCTATACGGCGCGGGTGACCCTGCCGCCTGCCAGTGTGCGTGTGGCCGCGGCGGCCGGCGCCGGCCTGGTCACCCAGCTGCATGTACAGGCGGGCGACACGGTCAAGCGCGGCGCCCCGCTCGTCACCCTGTCGATGACCGGCCTGGCCGAAGCGCAGAATGCCCTGACACAGGCGCGGCTGAGATCGCAGCTGGCGACCAGCAATGCCGCGCGCGACGAAAAACTGTTCAGCGAGGGCCTGATCGCGGAGTCGCGCCTGCGCGCCACCCGCTCCGAGGCCCAGTCGGCGCATGCCAGCCTGGTTGCGGCACAGACCGCATTGTCCATGATGGGCGCGGGCAAGGTGACAGGCAGTTCGATCACGCTGACCGCACCGATCGCCGGCGTGGTGACGGAGAGTGTCGCGGAGCCGGGCCAGCGCGTGGATGCCGGCATGGCGCTGGTGAAGGTGGCGGATCTGTCGAATCTGGCCCTGGAGATTCCGTTGTCGACGATTCAGGCGCGCCAGGTGGCGGTCGGGCAATCCGTGACGGTGGCGGACAGCAAGGCCAGCGGGCGTGTCATTGCGCTGCTGCCGCAACTCAATGCGTCGCAAAGCGTGCTGGCGCGCGCCAGCCTTGTCGATCCCGACAAGCTGCTGCGTCCCGGCCAGTCGGTTCAGGTTGCCCTGGCCGGAACATCTGTCCCGCAGGGCAAACAGACGGCCCAGACCCTGATTGTGCCGGCCGCCGCGTTGGTATGGCAGGCCAGCCTGCCCTATGTATTCGTCGAAACCGCGCAGGGCTTCGCGCCGACACCGGTGCAGCTGATTCGCCAGAATGCCAGCCAGGCCGAAGTGACCGGCCTGGCCACCGGCAGCCGCGTTGCCGCCAAGGGTGTGGCGGCGCTCAAGGCGCAGTGGCTGGGAGAGTAATCCATGATGAACATCCTGATCGAAACCGCGCTCGCGCGACGCTGGTTCGTCCTTGCGTTGGCACTGGTGCTGGCTGGGCTGGGCGTACGCGCGTTCCAGCAGATTCCCATCGATGCCTTCCCCGATGTCTCGACCACCCAGGTCAAGCTGATCCTGAAGGCGCCGGGCATGACGCCGGAAGAAGTGGAGTCGCGCATCGCCCAACCGGTCGAAACCGAACTGCTAGGCATTCCGAAACAGACCATCCTGCGCAGCCAATCGAAAAATGCGCTGGTCGACATCACCGTCGATTTTGCCGAAGGCACGGACATCTACTGGGCGCGCCAGCAGGTGGCGGAGCGCTTCGCCAATGTGAAGGGCGACCTGCCCGACAGCGTGTCGGGCGGCTTGGCGCCGATTTCCACGCCACTGTCGGAACTCTACATGTTCACCCTCGAAGGGCCGCTGTCGCTGTCGGAAAAACGCACCCTGCTCGACTGGACGGTGCGCCCGCAATTGCGGGCGATTCCCGGGGTGGCCGACGTCAATTCGCTCGGTGGCCGCGTCGCTACCTTCGCGGTGAGCCCCGACCCGGCGGCGTTGGCCGCGCGCGGCATCACCTATGACGAATTGCGCAGGGCGCTGGAAAGCAACACCCGCAACGACGGCGCCGGGCGTGTCAACGAAGGCGAGGAAACCTGGGTGGTGCGCGTCAACGGCGGCATCGGTTCGCTGGAGGATTTGCGGCACATCGGCATCAAGACAGTGGGCGGTGTGGTCGTCACCGTCAGCGACGTCGCGCGCGTGGAACTGGGTGAGATGACCCGCTACGGCGCCGTGACGCAAAACGGCCGGGGCGAGGCCGTGGAAGGCCTGGTCATCGGCCTGAAAGGCGTCAACGCGGGCGAGCTCATCAAGAACGTCAAGGCCAAGCTCGCAGAAATCCAGGCCACCCTGCCCAAAGGTGTGACGATTTCGCCGTTCTACGACCGCGCGCAACTGGTCGACCGCGCCGTTGGTACGGTGAGCAAGGCGCTGCTCGAGGCGGCGGTGCTGGTGGTCATCCTGCTGCTGCTGTTCCTTGGCAATCTACGCGCGGCCATCGTGGTGGCCTTGATCCTGCCGTTGTCGGTGCTGGCGACGTTTGTGCTGATGCGCCAGTTCGGGTTGTCCGCCAACCTGATGAGCCTGGGCGGACTGGCCATCGCGATCGGCTTGCTGGTCGATGCAGCGGTGGTGGTGGTGGAGAACGTCGTCGCGCATCTGGCGCACGATCCGGAAGACACCAGCGAAACGCCGCCGCAGCGCGTGCTGTGGGCGACGCAGGAAGTCGCCCGCCCGGTGACTTCGGGCATCGCCATCATTGCCATCGTGTTCCTGCCGCTGCTGACGCTGCAAGGCCTGGAAGGCAAGCTGTTCGCGCCGGTCGCGCTGACCATCGTGTTCGCCCTGGCGGCGTCCCTGCTGCTTGCGCTCACTGTGATCCCGGTGCTGGCCTCGATGTTGCTGAAGCAGGGCGCGCACACCGATCCGTGGCTGCTGCGCAAGGTGCAAGGCCTCTACACGCCGCTGCTCGATCGCGCGCTGGCGCGACCGAAGCTCGTCTACGTCACTGCGGGTGTACTGATGCTGGCGGCGGTCGGCGTTTATCCGCTGATCGGTAAAACCTTCATGCCGACCATGGACGAGGGCGACATCCTGGTACAACTGGAAAAACTGCCCTCGATCAGCCTGGAAGAGGCTGTCGCGCAGGATCTGCGGGTGCAGCAGGCGCTGCTGAAGAATGTGCCGGAGATCCGCCGAATCGTTGCGCGCGCCGGCGCCGACGAGCTCGGGCTCGACCCGATGGGGCTCAACGACACCGATTCCTTCCTGGTGCTGAAGCCGATGACCGAGTGGCGTCGTCCGGACAAGGAATGGCTGATCGGGGAAATCCGAACCGTGGTCGAAGGCTTTCCCGGCATCGCCTACACTTTCACCCAGCCGATCGACATGCGGGTCTCGGAAATGCTCACCGGCTCGCGCGGCGACGTCGCGATCAAGATTTTCGGCCCCGACCTTGCCACGCTCAACCGGCTGACCGGCGAGATCTTCAACGTGGTCGGAAAAGTCCCCGGCGCGTCCGACGTCTATACCCAGCAGAACGCGGGCGTGCAGTATCTGCAGGCGGAAGTCGACCGGAATGCGGCTGCCCGTTTCGGTCTCAGTGCCGACGATATCGCCATGCTGTTGCGTACGCAACTCGAGGGCGAAGTCATCGGCACGATCCAGCAACAGGGGCGGCGCATCCCACTGCAATTGCGCGGGCCCGCCGATTTGCGCGCGTCGCCCGATGCCCTGCAGGCGCTGCGCCTGACCCTGGCTGACGGCCGCGAGATCAGCCTCGACCAGGTGGCGCACCTGAAGCGCACCAACGGTCCGGTGGCAGTGAAGCGCGAAAACGCAGCCCGTTTCACCGTAGTACAGAGCAACGTCGCCGGGCGCGATCTGGTCAGCTTCGTCGAGGATGCGAAAGCTGCCGTGGCCGCACAGGTCAAGCTGCCGCCTGGCTACAGCCTCACCTGGGGCGGCCAGTTCGAAAACCAGCAGCGTGCCGCGAAACGCCTGATGATCGTGGTGCCGGTGGCGCTGCTGCTGATCGGCTTCCTGCTGTATGTCACCTTCGGCGATGCGCGCCAGGCGCTGCTGGTGATGATGAACGTGCCACTGGCACTGATCGGCGGCATCTTCGCGCTGTGGGCGTCGGGCGAGTATCTGTCGGTGCCCGCTTCGGTCGGCTTCATTGCGCTCTTGGGCATCGCGGTGCTGAACGGCGTGGTGCTGGTCAGCCACTTCAACCAGTTGCGTGCACAGGGACTGCAGGGCGACGCCGTGGTGCGTGACGGCGCGTTGCGGCGCCTGCGCCCGGTGCTGATGACCGCCAGCATCGCCGCGTTCGGCCTGGTGCCGCTGCTGTTCGCGACCGGGCCCGGTTCCGAAATCCAGCGCCCGCTCGCCATCGTCGTCATCGGCGGCCTGGTCAGCGCCACCCTGCTGACGCTGGTGATGCTGCCGCTGTTGTACCGTCAATTCATTCTGAAAGGAGTGCGCGCATGAGTGCCGTGCATACATTGACCCTTGCGCTGGCACTGGCGTTTGCCGCGCCGGTTTTTTCCGCGGTGGCGCACGCCGATTATCTGCCTGATCCGGCTGCCGCCGAAGCCGCTCTGCGAGCCTCGTCCATGGTGGCGCAGGCACGCGGCGAATTTGCCGCGCAATCGCTGCGAAGCGAGAGCCTGCGCCGCGGGCGCGAAGAGTGGGTGCTGGGTGCGGACGCCCTGCAACGCCGGATCGATACGCCGCAGGATCGTTTCGCGGAGTGGGGGGTGGCGCTGTCGCGCCCGCTGCGTCTGCCCGGGCGCGCCGCGGCAGACCGCGTGCTTGCCGGTGCGCTGACCGCCCACGCCGAAGCGAGTTACGGTGAAGCGATGCACGAAAGCGGACGGCAACTGCTTGCGCTCTGGTTCGACTGGCTGAACGAAGCCGGCCAGACCAGGCTGTGGCTGGCGCAGGTGAATCTGGCCGAACAGCAGCTCGCTACCGTGGATGCGCGCATTCGCCTGGGCGAGGCGCCGCGCTCCGAGCGCGTCAACGCGGAAGCGGCGCTGGCGCAGGCGCGTCTGCAGCAGCAGCAGGCGGCCACGCGCGAGCAGCGGGCGCGCAGCCGGCTCATGGCGCAATACCCGGGCCTGCCGGTGACGGCGGACGACACGTTGCCGTTGCCGGTCGAGCCAGCCGGGCCGGCCGAGGACTATGTCAGCGCCGTGCTGGCACACAACCACGAACTGTTCCGCGCGCGGCGCCAGGCCGAGGTGTTGCGGGCCGAAGCCCGACAACTGGCCAGCCGCCGCAGTATCGACCCCACTGTCGGCGTGTTCTACAAAAACGAATTGGGCGGCAGTGAGCACCAACTGGGCGTAAGCGTCGGGCTGACGTTGCCGGGCAGCGCGCGGCGTACCGACCAGCAGGCCGCCGAGCAGCTCAGTACCACCGCAGAGGAGGCAGCCATTCGGCTGGAGCAACGCTTGCGCCAGGAGGCGCGCGCGGATTTCGAGACGGCGATGGCCCAGGTGGCGAACTGGCAACAGGCCGACCATGCCGCCCAGTCGCTGGCTGAAGCGGCGCGCCTGGCGGCGCGTGCCTACAGCCTGGGCGAAGGCAGTCTGGATCAGGTGTTGCTCAACCGTCGGCTGGCGCTGGAAGGCCAGTTGAACGCCCAGCAGGCGCAATTCGCTGCGTTGGCGGCAGATGCCCGATTGAAGCTGGACGCCCATAGATTGTGGCCGCTCGATGTGGCTGCGGACCAGGACAGCGAGCACGCACATCCGTAAAACGGGGCGTCAAGCCGAGACCGCCCTCGTTCAGGGCGTGTCAGGGGCGGGCGCCTGCTCCGGGCGGGCCGAAGCGGGCGGCGAGGGCGTCGGGCTCATGCGCCGGGCCTCTTCCTGCATCGCGGTGATCTGTTCGGGCTTCAGCTGCCATACCAGGCTGTCGCGCGCCTTGGCGGCAGCCTCGATCCCTTGCGCCGCGGCGAGATTGAACCAGAGATAGGCACGCGCCTTGTCGATCGCCGTGCCGGTTCCATAGCGGTAGAGTTCACCCAGACTGTACTGAGCCTTGGCGTAGCCGCGTTTCGCGGGTTTCTCGATCCAGCTGAAGGCTGCGCGGTAATCCTGTACGACGCCGCGTCCCTTCAGCAAGGCGAGGCCGTAACGATATTGCGCTTCGGGCAGGCCCTGCTGGGCGGCCAGAGCAAACCAGCGGGCCGCTTCCTTGTCGTTCTGGATTACACCGTCGCCCTCGGCATAGCGCATGCCCAATTGCAATTGGGCCTCGGGATCGCCTTTCTCGGCCCGGGCGTGCGGCACGCTGATGGGCTCCTGTGCGGCGCTCATGGTGTCGCGCGGGTCGATGGCAAACCAGGCGGTGATGGCGACCAGCGCACCGACGGTCGCTAGCAGCAGCACCGGTTTCAGGGGATTGAAAACCCAGAAGCGATGGCGGCAATCGCGGCAGCGCAGGGGCGTGTGCAGCAGGAGGTGGCGGATCCCGTCATGGGCATGCAGCGAACCGCTGCGAATCTTGTCGCTTCCGCATTGGGGACAGATGTGCGGTAGATGGGCCATCAATGTACCTGCCCGGCGAGGTAATCGACCGCCGCCCGGACGTCGGCATCCGCCAGCGACGGATTGCCGCCTTTGGCCGGCATGGCGTTCCTGCCTTGCAGGGCCGAGGCGTAGAGGGCGGTCATGCCTTGGGCCAGGCGGGGACGCCAATCGCTGGCTTCACCGATGATCGGTGCGCCCGCGATGCCCTTGTCATGGCAGAAGGCGCAGGTCTGGCGATAGACCTGCAGGCCGTGAGCGAGGTCGGACTGGATTGCAGGAGAGACGCCGCCGTCGCTGCCGGGGACGGCGGTCGGAGCGGGTTGTGCGGAAGCGGCGGGCAATTCAGGCGGGAGCATGGCGCGAGGCCCGGTTTGCATCTGGGTGGATGCCATGCCCATTCCCGCCGGGGTCATGCCGGATTGATCGCAGGCTGCGAGCGACAGGGGAGCCAGCATGGTCAGCAACGTGACGTATTTCATGGCGGCTGCCTCCTCGTCTCCCAATGCGCGTTCGGGCGAAGCCCGTTCGCGCAATCCCGGTTTACAGCTTGCCGCCTCCCTGGGTCATGAGGAAGCCGACCGCGTTGGCGAGATCGGCTTCCGACAAACCGGCGTTGCCGCCTTTGGCCGGCATGCCGCGAATGCCATTCAGCGCATGGCTGTAGAGCGTCGCATAGCCCTGGCTCACGCGCGGGCTCCAGGCTGCCTTGTCGCCCATCTTGGGGGCGCCGGCCACGCCGGTGGCATGGCAGACGGCGCAATTGGCTTCGTAGACAGCCTTGCCCTTGGACGGGTCAGGTTTGGCGGTCGACGCTGCGGCAGCCGCCGGTGCCGCAGCTTCCGGTGCCTTGAATTTGGCGCCGGCTGCATCGGCCATGTAGGCCACTGCGCGAGCCACTTCGGTGTCGGACAAGTCGCCGTCGCCACCACGCGGCGGCATCTGGCGGATGCCTTCGAGGGCATGCTTGATCAGGGTCTCATAGCCCTGGCTGATACGTGGCCCCCAGTCGCCCTTGTTGCCGAACTTTGGCGCGCCCAGCGCGCCGGGCGTGTGGCACGTGGTACACACGGCATCGAAGACTTCCTGGCCGGACTTCTCAACCTTGGGCGCATTGGCGTCGAGCGCGACCAGATGGGCGAAAGGCTTGATGCGGTCGAGTGTTGCTTTCTGGGCAGCTTCGCTGGTGGTGTCGGGCAGGTGCTTGTCCTGAATGCTGAGCACCAGCATGACGATCAGGAAAATCGCCAGCAGCGGCGCAAACAATCCGGCAAGAACGGAAATGATGATCTCCTGCGGGGTGGCTTGAGTCATCTTGGCGTGCGAATCGGCCATGAAAGGTTCCTTGGGGGGTGGCATCGAAAGCGGCGATTATAAGGAAAGCCACCCCGACAGGAAAGGGCGTTGCGCCCGGCGGATGGACGCCACGTGGCAAAAAGGCTATGCTTCGCGGCTCCTAGCGCCCGTAGCTCAGCTGGATAGAGTACTGCCCTCCGAAGGCAGGGGTCGTGCGTTCGAATCGCGCCGGGCGCGCCAGTTTTCCCGATACCCCATCGGCTTCAGCCCCTTGTCCCTCAAGGGTTTAAACTTCGCATGACGGGTTTAAACTTCGTGCTGGCGTTCAATTTCGAGTGTTACAACATGGCCCATCCCACCCCGACCGACATCAAGTTGCATCAGGTTTCGCGCAAGCTGGAAATCGCCTTCAGCGACGGCGCCCGTTTCGAATTGCCGTTCGAGCTTCTGCGGGTCTATTCGCCGTCCGCCGAAGTGCGTGGCCACGGCCCCGGGCAGGAAGTGCTGCAGGTCGGCAAACGTGAAGTACTGATCAATGCCGCCGAACCCGTAGGCTTGTACGGCATCAACTTCTTCTTTTCCGACGGCCACGACACCGGGATCTATTCCTGGGAATATCTCTACGATCTGGGCACCAACCAGGCTGCGTTATGGGACGAGTATCTCAAACGCATGGACGCCGCTGGCGCCTCGCGCGATCCCGGCATCGCCAAGATGTTCGAGCAGCGCCCCAAGGCCAAGTAGCCTGTCATGGGCAATTCCTGTGCCGTACCCACACACGCGCCTTCCGGGGCGCGTGTTGTTTTGGTGAGCCCGTACGAACTGGGTCGACAGCCGTTCAACCTGGCGCAGCCTGCCGCGTGGTTCGCGCGCGAACACATTGCCGCCGCCTGCGTCGACCTGTCGCAGCAAAAACTCGACCCTGCCACTTTTGCCGATGCCGAATACGTGGCGATTTACCTGGGCATGCATACCGCCACGCGGATTGCCGCTGCGGCGCTGCCGAAAATCCGCTCGCTCGCTCCGCGTGCGCGCATCGCCGCCTTCGGCCTGTATGCGCCGGTCAACGCCGCATGGTTGAAAACGCTGGGCGTGGACGCGATCTTCGGCGGCGAATCCGAGCCCGACCTGCTGGACTGGGTGCGAACGGGGATTGCACCGGCCGACACCCTGGTGCGGCGCGACAAGATCACGTTCCTGCTGCCCGAACGACGCGGACTGCCCGATCTGCAGCGCTACGCCAAGTTGATCCTGGCCGACGGCACGCAAAAAATCACCGGTTTCGCCGAGGCGAGCCGCGGTTGCAAACATTTGTGCCGCCACTGTCCGGTGGTGCCGGTGTACGAAGGGAAATTCCGCATCGTCCCGGTGGAGACGGTGATGGCCGACATCGCGCAGCAGGTCGAAGTGGGTGCGCAGCACATCAGCTTTGGCGATCCCGATTTTCTCAATGGGCCGACGCATGCGTTGAAAGTGGCCGAGGCCTTGCACGCGCAATTCCCCGATTTGAGCTGGGATGCCACGATCAAGGTCGAGCACCTGCTGAATCACGCAGATCTGCTGCCACGCCTCAAGCAACGTGGCCTGCTGTTCATCGTCACCGCGGTCGAATCGGTCGACGACGCGATCCTGGACCGGCTCGCCAAGGGCCATACCCGCGCCGATTTCGAAGCGGTACTGGCGCACTGCCGCACGCTCGGCATCGCGCTGGCCCCCACCTTCGTGCCGTTCACGCCGTGGACTACGCTGGCAGGCTATCGCGAGCTGCTCGCCACCCTGCTGCGGCTGCATCTGGTCGAGGCCGTGCCGCCGGTGCAGCTGGCGATCCGCCTGCTGGTGCCGCAGGGCTCGCATCTGCTGCAGCTTCAGGATTTCGCGGCGCGCGTCGGCGCCTTCGACGAGGCCATGCTGGGCTACCCGTGGCAGGCCGACGATGCGCTTGTCGATGCCTTGCAAAGCGAGATCATGGCCTGGGTGATGGACGCCGAGAAAAATGGACTGCCGCGTGCCGACGTGTTCGCCGGAATCTGGATGCGCACCCATGCTGCCCTGGGCGAGACGCCGCCGCCGCTCGATCCCGTGCAATTCGGCGAGACCATCGCGCATCATTCCGAGCCCTGGTACTGCTGCGCCGAGCCGACCGAAACCCAACTCGCCAGCTTCTAACCATGCCGCGCCTCCTGTTGCTGCTCCCCGCCGCGGGCTATGCCAACCAGGACTTCATCGCCGCTGCCAGGCGGCTGGACATCGAACTCGTCGCCTGCGCCGACTATTGTCATCGGCTTGCGCCGGGCTGGGGCCTGCCGCCGCTGATGAGCGTACCCTTCGATCAGCCCGACATCGCCGTGCCCCAGGTTTTGTGTGCCTTGACGCAGATCGTCGATGCGGTGCTGGCCGTGGACGATCACGGTGCGGCCCTGGCCGCGCAGCTGCGCGTGGCACTCAAGCTGCCCGGCAATCCGCCCGAGGCCGTGGCGACGCTGACCGACAAGCTGCGCTTCCGCAGACAGCAGCAAACGATCGGATTGCCCTGCCCTGCATTTGTCGAAGTCGGAGACGATGACATGGGCACCGCGCTTGCACTGGGTTTTCCGCTGGTGGTGAAAGCGCGCCGGTTGAACGCCAGCCGCGGCGTGATCCGGGTGGACGATGCCGATCAACTCAGGCGTGCGCTCGGACAGGTTCGGCGCATCCAGGCGCACGCCCAGCGCGACGCCGGTGCAGGCCTACTGGTCGAGCGTTTCATCCCGGGTGCCGAAGTCGCACTCGACGGCATACTGGTCCACGGCGTATTGCAGGTTCTTGCCGTGTTCGACAAACCCGATCCGCTCGATGGGCCCTACTTCGAGGAAACGCTGTTCATCACGCCTTCGCGGCTACCTGGGGCCACGCAGGCCGAACTGATCGCCGCCGTGCAGCGCGCCTGTGCGGCGAGCGGCGTGGCCGAGGGCATGATCCATGCCGAAGCCCGCATCAACGACGCCGGCGTGTGGCTGCTTGAAATCGCGCCGCGCGGCATCGGCGGGCTATGCGGACGCGTGCTGAACGCAACGCTGGGCATGGCGTCGGCCGAAATTGTGCTGCGCCATGCAGTGGGCCTGCCGCTGCCGGCGCAGGCGGGCAAGGAGGCGGCAGGCGTGATGATGGTCCCCGTGCCGACGAGCGGTATCCTGCAGGGCGTCGACGGCCTCGACGCGGCACGCGACGTACCGCATGTCAGCGGCATCGAAATCACTGCCCGGGCCGGTCAGCTGGTGGCGCCGCCGCCCGCGGGCGCGAGCTATCTCGGCTTCATCTTCAGCCGTGCCGCCACGCCGCAGGCGGCCGAACATGCCCTGCGGGCCGCCCATGCGGCGCTCACCGTTCGCGTCCAGCCTTTGCTCGCGCCATGAACACCTTCCATCATGAACTCGCCACGGCCATCGGCCACGCCACGGGCTTGCCATTCGTGGTATCCGGCGCACAGGCCATGCATGGCGGAGACATCAGCCAGGCTTTCAAGCTCAGCGACGGGGTACGCAGCGTGTTCGTCAAGATCCAGCCTGCTGCCGGGCTCGCGATGTTCGAAACCGAAGCGGCCGGGCTTGCCGAACTGGCGGCCGCGAACGCCGTGCGGGTCCCGCAGGTGATCTGTCATGGCATGGCCGCAGGGCAGGCATATCTGGTACTCGACTATCTGTCCTTGGGTGCGCGGGGCGACGCCGTGCAACTGGGGCGGCAACTCGCGCAACAACACCGTGTCAGCGCCGCACAGTTCGGTTGGACGCGCGACAATTGGATCGGCGCTACGCCGCAGCCGAATGCCCGGCACGACGACTGGGTCGGCTTCTGGCGCACGCAACGGCTCGGGTTCCAGCTGCAGCGTGCAGCCGAAAATGGCTACGGCGGCGCGCTACAGCGGGACGGCGAATCCCTGATTGCCCGTCTCGACGCCTTTTTCGACAGCTACGTGCCTGTCCCTTCGCTGCTACACGGTGACTTGTGGGGCGGCAACCACGCCTATCTGGCCGACGGAACGCCCGTGATCTTCGATCCGGCGGTGTATTTCGGCGACCGCGAAAGCGACCTGGCGATGAGCGAACTGTTCGGCGGGTTCGCGCCGGATTTTTACGCGGCCTACCGCGAGGCGTGGCCGCTTGACGCAGGCTACGCCGTGCGTAAAACGCTCTACAATCTCTACCATATTCTCAACCACGCCAATCTGTTCGGCGGCGGCTATGCAACGCAGGCCGCGCGCATGACCGCCCAGCTGCTGGCGCAGATTCGATAGGTTTTCCATGCTGCAGCGTCTGCTCGTCCTGTTCTTCGCCTTGGGCCTGGTCGCCTGTTCCGGCTTGCCGTTCAATGCGGTCGCACCCAAGGTGAGCGTGGCGGATGTTGCGGTCAGCCGTCTTGGTTTCTTCGAACAGCATTTCGATGTCGGTTTGCGCGTGAGCAATCCGAACGATTTCGACCTGACGATCGAGGCGCTGGATTTCGAACTGGAGGTGAACGGGCAACCCTTCGCCAGCGGCTTGTCGCAGACCTCGACCCGGATTGCGGCGACCTCCAGCACATTGCTGCGGATCGATGCCATCACGCAGTCGAAGGATCTGATCCGGCAGATCGAGAGCCTGTCGCCGGAATCCTTGAAGGCGGGCGTCCCTTATCGCATCCACGGCCGGCTCAAGACCGACCGCTCGCCCAACTGGGTGCCGTTCGACCATGCGGGCGTGTATGGTGGCGACAAGGAGAAGCCCCAGGGCCACGCAGTCTGACCGGGGCGGCAGAGGCCCATCCAGGAAGGGTCAGCCCGCCAGGGAGCGCAGGGTGGGGACGCTTAGCCCGAATGCGTCGGCGTGATGCAGCGCGCGCGCCAACCGTGCCGGCGCCGACCGGCCGGTGCAGCCATGATCCGGATCGCCGTCGAAAGCCTCGAGCATGCCGGCGATCAGTGCGTTGCGGTCGTGCACGACGCCGGTCAGCGCATCCTGAATGTCCATCACCTCGTTCGCCACCTGGCGCGCGAATGCTTCGTGCTGCGCCCACAGCTGTGAAACTGTGTCGCCGGTTTTCAAACCGGCGATATTGGTGGTGAGGATGTAGACGTTCTTGCGCACCAGTTCAAACAGCAATGCGCCGCCCGGGGAAACTTCGCGGCACGGCAGATCGATGGCCGCCAGCGCCCGGCACAGCAGGCCGGCGCCCGGCCCGGCCGCCGGCGAGACGATCAGCGGTCGGGCGTCGGTGCCTTTCTTTTTTTCGAACCAGACCGAGATCACCGTGGGGTCGACGTAGCCGTGGGCTTCCCAGTCGCGCGGCAGCAGTTCGTTCTGGATCAGCGCGGCACGCGGCTTCCAGGCATAGGGCAGCGCGGCCAGTATCGTGTGCAGATCGGCTTCGGCAACTGCGATCAAGACGAGTTCCGGCGCGGGATGGCGTTGCGCCACGGCTGCCATGTCGTCACCGCGATTGACCGGAACCACGGTAAGGCCGGCGCGCAGCAGGCCGCCGGCGAATACGCGGCCGAGTTGGCCGAGGCCGATGACGACAACTTCGTTCACTCGAGGCCCTTCGAATGCAGGTATTCGTCGTAGGTGCCCATGTAGAATTCGACGCCTTCAGGCGTGATTTCCAGGATGCGGGTGGCCAGGCTGCTGACGAACTGGCGGTCGTGCGAGACGAAGATCAGCGTACCCTTGAACAGGTCGAGCGCGAGGTTGAGCGATTCGATCGATTCCATGTCCATGTGGTTGGTCGGCTCGTCCATGACGAGCACGTTGTGGCGGCCGAGCATCAGCTTGCCATACAGCATGCGGCCTTTCTCCCCGCCGGACAGCACGCGCACCGATTTCTTGACGTCGTCACCGGAGAACAGCAGGCGTCCGAGAATGCCGCGTAGCACTTGCTCGTCGTCGCCCTGCTGGGTCCACTGGTGCATCCAGTCGGTGAGGTTGAGATCCATGTCGAAATCGCTGACGTGGTCCTGCGAGAAGTAGCCGATGCTGGCGTTCTCGCTCCATTTCACTTCGCCGAACTGGGGCGTGAGTTCATTCATCAACAGCTTCATCAGCGTCGATTTGCCGACGCCGTTGCCGCCGATGACGGCCATTTTTTCGCCGGCTTCCAGCGAAAAGTTCATGTTGGAAAACAGGGGCGTGCCGTCGTAGCCGAATTTCAGGTTTTCGACTTCGAGCGCGCGGCGGTGCAGCAGCTTTTCCGGTTCGAAACGGATGTAGGGGTTCTGCCGCGACGACGGCTTGAAATCCTCGATCTTGATCTTGTCGATCATCTTCATGCGGCTGGTGGCCTGGCGTGCCTTCGACTTGTTGGCCGAGAAGCGGCGCACGAACTCCTGCAGTTCGGCCACCTTGTCCTTGGCCTTGGCGTTGGCCGAGGCTTGGCGCTCCTTGGCTTGCGTGGAGGCCAGCATGTAGTCGTCGTAGTTGCCCGGGTAGACCTTGATGGTGCCGAAATCGAGGTCGGCCATGTGGGTACAGACCTGGTTCAGGAAGTGGCGGTCGTGCGAGATGACGATGATGGTGGCGTTGCTCTCGTTCAGCACGTTCTCCAGCCAGCGGATCGTGTTGATGTCGAGGTTGTTGGTCGGTTCGTCCAGTAGAAGGATGTCTGGATTGGAGAATAGCGCCTGCGTCAGCAGCACGCGCAGCTTGAAGCCCGGCGCGATCTCGCTCATGGATCCATTGTGCTGTTCGGTGGGGATGCCGACGCCGAGCAGCAATTGGCCGGCGCGGGCCTCGGCGTCGTAGCCGCCCATTTCGCCGAACTTGGCTTCGAGTTCGGCGGCATGCAGGTAGTCTTCCTCGCTCGCCTCGGGATTCATGTAGATGGCGTCCTTTTCCTGCATCACGCGCCACATCTCGGCATGTCCCTGCAGCACCACGTCGAGCACGCGCTGGTCCTCGTAGCCGAACTGGTCCTGGCGCAGCCAGGCCATGCGCTCGCCGGGATCAAGCGAGACGTTGCCGGCAGTCGGCTCCAGCTCGCCGGCCAGGATCTTCATGAAGGTCGACTTGCCGCAGCCGTTGGCGCCGATCAGGCCATAGCGGTTGCCGTCGCCGAACTTGACGTTGACGTTCTCGAACAGCGGCTTGGAGGCGAATTGCAGGGTGATGCTGGAAGCGGTGAGCACGGCGGAAATCCTGGGACGCAAAGCCGGGCATTTTAACATTCCGCCCGCGTGATCATGGCGGACGGCCTGCCGGCTGTCGGACACAGCTAGGTGGAGACGTGCAGCGCCGGGTGGTCGAGAATCGGCCGGTCAAGAAAATAGCCTTGTACCAGGTCGACGCCGAACTGGCGCAGCAGGGCAAGCGTCGGGCCATCCTCGACATATTCCGCGACGACGGACTTGCCGAGGCCGAGCGCGACGCTGACCATGGCTTGGACGAACACCTGGTTGTCGGGGTCGCTGGGCAGATCGCGGATGAAAATGCCGTCAATCTTGATGGTGTCGACGTGCAGATGCTTGAGGTAGGCAAAGGAGGCAAAACCGACGCCGAAATCGTCTAGACAGACGCCACAGCCGAGCTGGCGCAAGGCTTCGATCATGCGCTGCGCATCGTGCAGGTCGGACACGGCCGCGGTCTCGGTGATCTCGACGATCAGGCGGCTGGGATTGACGCCGGCCTGGCGCAGTTCGTCGCCGATGTATTGCGGCAGGCCGGGTTCGGACAGCGAGCGCCCGGACAGGTTGAGCGCGATCGATGGAATCGCCGGATTTTCCGCCAGCCGGCGCAAGGTTTCGTGGACCACCCAGCGGTCGATGTCGAGGATGCGTCCGCTTTTCTCGGCCAGCTGGATGAAATGCCCCGGCATGATGAGCTGGCCGGGATTGCGCTCGTCGATCATGCGGATGAGCGCTTCCAGGTGGGACAGGGTGCCGTCTTCCGCCCGGTATACCCCCTGGAAATGCAGCTGGAACAGGCCCTTGTCGAGCGCATTGCTGATGCGCTCGCCCCACGACAGGCGGGTGCGCATTTCGGTATCGGCCTCGGTGTCCGCGCGAAATACGCGCCAGGTGTTCTTGCCGGCATCCTTGGCCTGGTACATGGCGATGTCGGCGCGCGCGACCAGGTCGTCGGCGTCGGCGGCATGTCCGGGATAGTAGGCGATGCCGAGGCTGGTGGTGAGCCGCAGGTTCTGTCCCTCGAAGCGGAAGGGGATCTGCGCGATCGCCCGCACCACGCGGTCGGCCAGCACTTCGGCTTCATTGCCTTGCGCCGACGGCAGCAGGATGGCGAACTCGTCGCCGCCCAGCCGTGCCAGGACTTCATTGCGCCGCACCAGCGTGCTGATCTCGCTGGCTACCCGGATCAGCAGCGCATCGCCGGCGCGATGGCCGTAGCTGTCATTGATGGTCTTGAATTCGTCGAGGTCGAAGAACATGACCGCGCACTGCGTCTGATGGCGGTCGCTGTCCAGCATGGTGCGCGCCAGCTCCTGCTGGAAGCGGTGGCGGTTGTAGAGCCCGGTCAGGGCGTCGCGTTCGGCCAGGTACACCAGTTGTTCGGCCGTCTGGCGCTCGCGGGTGACATCCTCGTAAATCCACAGATGGCCGATGAAGCGGTTTTCGCGGTCGCGTACCGGGTAGTCGAGCTCGGTGATGACGCGTCCGTCGGTCATCTGGATTTCGTAGCTGTCGGAGAGTTCGCGTGTTTCCAGCACCGACAGCAGATGCTTGGAGAAATGGTCGGGGCGCGCCAGCATCGAGGTCGATTTGGCCAGTACTTCATGCACCGGCAGGCCGATCAGATGGATCTCCTCGTCGATCATCCACATGCGGGTGAACGCGGGATTGTGATAGATCACCCGGCCGTCGGCAGCAACGAACAGAATGCCGAGATTCATGGCCGACAGCAGCGACACCAGCCGGGCACGTTCCTGCTCGGTCTCTTCCAGATAACGGCCTTGCAGGCTTTCCGCCGTGCGCAGTTCGTTGATGGCCTGACGCAGGTTGGCCTCGGTTGCCTTGAGGTCGTCGATGCTGTGGATGCTGGCGCGGATGCCCTGATAGACGCCGCTGTAATCGTGAATCGGCTGCCAGTTCACCGCCGCCCAGAAATGGCCGCCGTCCTTGCGGCAGATGCGCAAGGCATATCCCTGGCCGGACGTGCCGCGCAGGGCGTGGCGCAACTGGAATTCGGCAGCGGTACGGTCTTCCGGATGGATGATGTCGGCCGGGAAGTTCATCTGCGTCATGCATTCGCCGACACTATGGCCGAGCATGCGCTCGACCGAGGGATTCACCCACAGGAGCTTGCCGTCGGGCGACAGCCAGAATTCGAGATCGTGGGTGTAATCGGCGATGGCGTGAAAGCGTGCTTCGTTTTCACGTGCACGGTCGACGTTGAAGCGTACCGACTCGGCCATGCGATTGAAGGTGTCGATCAGCTGGCCGATTTCGTCCTCGCCCGCGCCGGTCAGTTTCACGTCCAGATCGCCCTGTGCCATGCGCTTGCTGGCACGGGTCAGCGCATCGAAGCGGCGGATCACGCCGCCGACCGACAGGGCCAGCAGAATGCCGGTCAGCAGCAAGGCCGCTGCCGCAATGAACAGGCTTTGCCGGAGGTAACGGTTGCGCGCGTGCTGGATGAAATCGCTCGACAGAGCCAGGGCGATTTCACCATAACGCTGGCCGGCATACTCGATCGGCAGGACCAGACGGAAATCGGCATCGGTGCTTTCGACTCCTGCTTGATGCACGATACGCCGGTTGCTGTCGCGTACCTCGATCATTTTCAGGCCACCTTCGCGTTGAAGGGTTTCGACGATGTCGCGCACGCTGGCGTCATCCTGCTGCGAGAGCGGGGCCAGCAGGGCGGCAACCAGGGTCTTGCCCATGTCGTGCGCCCGGTTCTCGGCCTGTTGCTGCAATTCCTCGCTGGTGAGGTGGACACCGTTGATGATCAGGAATGCCAGCATCAGCGCTTCCACACCCAATGCAGCGAGGGTGAGCTTGTAGCGCAACGAGAGGCGCCCGAACCAGGCCCTCAATGCGCCACCTGCATCATTTTCTCCGCCTGCAGGGCGTACGGGCGGAAAGCGCGCAATTCATTGCCATCCACCGGGACGAATCCCCCGTACCCGCCGTGCTGCAAAAATACCTTGCCCTGCGGAGTGGTGGCGAAATCGAGCAATGCCCGGCGGACTGCGTTCGCTTCCTGGTCGCGCAGGCGGGGGTGTGTCAGATACATCAGGCTTGAAAGGGGCGCGGTCTCGACGACGATACGCAATTGTTTGCGTATTTCGGCGGGCAGCAGCTTGTAGGGATGCAAGCCCAGCATAGCCGCCGCCGTGCGTCCGTTGATGACCTGCATCACGGCATTGAGGTGGGAGCCGTAATCCGTGATCTGGTAATTGATATCGCGCCGAAGCCCCAACGCGGCCATATCCGCCTGCACGGCCAAGGCTGCCACGGCAATGGAATCGGGGGTGGCGATGTTTTGGTCGCGCAAGTCCTCCGCTATCCGATAGGGCCCGGTGCTCTTGACGACCAGCAGGCCGCGCGTGGGCTGGGCATACTTCAGCAGTGGCCGATAGCCGGCATCCTGCCGGGCCAGCCAGGCCAGGTGCGGGGCGGTAAGCAGGATGTCGTAGTCGCCCTGGCGGGTACGTTCGACAAAGGTCTTGAAGTCGCGCGCGCTATAGATGGCGACTCGCCGCCGCAAGCGCTTTTCCATCTCCCGGGCCAGCGGCTGGTAGATTTCGAGGGTCTGCTTGGCCGTCATGTTGGGAAAGACACCGAATATGAGCGGAGTGTCCGTATCGGTTTCTGAATGGGCGTCGGCAATCAACACGAAGGCAAGCGCCCCCGACAGGACTACAAACCTGAGCCACGGCACCCAGGCCGGGAGGCGGTGGCCCATGGCGCGGCCGTGCGCCGACGCGTGCACGGCCCGGCCCGGCCGGTGTTGGGAGATGACGTGCGCGAGCGCATGGGCGCAAAGGCGGGACAAACTCGGCCGCGGGAAAAATCGATGCAAGCGTGCTTTCCTCGTTTACAGTTTTTTTTGCAGAACCTTGGATCTCCGCTTGTAGTTGTATAACGCCTGCTTGCTGCGGGGCAGATGATCCGGGCTGCTGTCGACGAAGCCGCGCTCCTCGAACCAGTGTTCGGTACGCGTGGTCAGCACGAACAGTTGCTTGAATCCTGCCTTCTTTCCCCTTTTCTCGGCTTCGGCCAGCAGCAGATTGCCGAAGCCGCGTCCGCGATATTCGCCGGAAACCGCCAGGCAGGCGAGCTCGGCCGCCTGCTCTTCAGGAAAGGGATATAGCGCCACGCAGCCGGCAATGACGCCGTCGGATTCGAGCACCAGGAAACGCTCGACTTCCATTTCCAGCAGCTCGCGCGAGCGCCGCACCAGGATGCCGTCGCGTTCGAGTGGTTCGATCAGGCCGAGGATGCCCCCGACATCGTCGATGGTGGCGGCGCGCAGGGTTTCCAGCGGCGCCGGCGTAATGAGGGTGCCGACGCCTTCGCGGGTGAACAATTCGGACAGCAGCGCACCGTCGCGGTGGCGGCTGATGAGATGGGCGCGCTTGACGCCCTGCGTGCAGGCGGTGATCGTACAGGGCAGATAGTAGGTCACGTCCTCGGGCAATTTGCGGGCCTTGCCGTGCCCTGCCTGTTCGAGCACCTGTCGCGCCTCGTTGACAGTGAGGGCGTTGTGGATCGTACGGCCCTTGCCCGGCACGCCTTCGGTGTCCATCAGGAAAATCAGCTTGTCGGCTGCCAGTTCGACCGCGGCCTGGGTGGCCACGTCTTCCAGGCTGAGGTTGAAGATTTCGCCGGTCGGCGAGTAGCCGATGGGCGAAAGCAGCACGATGTCGTGCTGATCCAGCCGCCTGCGTATGGCGGCGGCGTCGATCTTGCGGACTTCCCCGGTGTGCAGCAGATCCTCGCCTTCGATGACGCCGATGGGCTTGGCGGTAACGAAGTTGCCCGAGGCCACCCGGATGTCGGCGCCTGCCATCGGCGTGTTGGCGAGCCCCAGCGACAGCAGGGCCTCGATCTCGACCCGCACCGTGCCGGCGGCTTCCTTGACGCAGGCCAGCGCCGCGTCGTCGGTGACGCGCAGACCGCTCACATAGCGGATCGCGGTACCGTTCTCGGTCAGGCGCGCCTCGACCTGCGGCCGTACGCCGTGCACCAATACCAGCCGGACGCCCAAACTATTCAGCAGGTTGACGTCGTGCGCCAGCTGCACAAACCCCCCGTCCGCCACCAGTTCGCCGCCAAACGCAATGACGAAGGTCTTGCCGCGAAAACCGTGAATGTACGGCGCGGCCGAACGGAACCAGTGGACGAAATGGGTAGTGTCTTTCAATGACATGGCCTGGAACGGGGAATCTTTAGGGCGAAGGATACAGAAAACCCTGCGAAACTGGAGGACGCCGACTTTTCTGCATGAAATAAATGGAATAAATCAGATAGGCTTGGCGTCATAACAAGGCGTGACAACATTAACCGCAACCGTTTCAACGACTGAAGGAGGCAAAAATGAAGCAAATGAACAAATTGATGGGCGCCCTGCTGGGCGGTGCGCTGATGATGGGTGCGTTGGCACTGCCGACCGCCGCCCAGGCCGCGGACAAGGCGAAACTGGTGGTCCAGGTCAGCGACGCCAATCCCGCCACCTGGAATCTGGCGCTGAACAACATCAAGAACGTTCAGAAGGATCTGGGCAAGGACAACGTCGATCTCGAACTCGTGGCATACGGTCCCGGCATCGGCATGCTCAAGGCCGATGCCGAAGTGGCCAACCGCATCGACGAGGCGGTCGATTCGGGCGTCCAGGTGATGGCGTGCGAAAATACCATGCGCGGCCAGAAGCTCAGCAAGGCTGACATGAATGCCAAGGTCGGCTACGTCAAGGCCGGCGTGGTGGAAATTCTCCAACGCCAGCAGCAGGGGTATGCCTATCTGCGTCCGTGACCGGATGCGGATTTGAAAACCGGGCAGCTGCCCGGTTTTTTATGCCAGTACGCGCCTAAAAGTCGCCCCATAGCGTTTGCATGGCAGCCAGCGCGGCCAAGGCTGCGGTCTCGGTACGCAGCACGCGCGGCCCCAGTCGGACCGGAACGGCACCTGCTGCATGCAGTGCAGCGATTTCATCGGCCTCAAAGCCCCCCTCAGGGCCGGCCACCAGCCAATCCTGGATAGTCGATGATGGCAGGTCGGCCAGTCGCACTTCGGCCGCCGGGGACAAAAACAGCAGGCGCCCGGCCTCATGCTGCCCCAACCAGTTGGCCAGCGTCATCGGTGCAGCCACTACGGGTACCTGGTTGCGGCCGCACTGTTCGCAGGCACTCGCCACGACGCCTTGCCAGTGCGCCACCCGCTTGTCGGCGCGATCGCCTGCCAGCTTGACTACGCTCCGTTTGGCGGCGATCGGCTGGAGCGCCGCCACGCCCAGCTCGACCGCCTTCTGCAACGTGTAGTCCATGCGCTCGCCGCTCGAGATGCCTTGCGCCAGCATCACACGCAAGCGCGATTCGCGTTCGACATCGACAAAACCGGTGACGTTGACGGCCACCCCATCCTTCTGGATACGTTCGATACGCGCGGCATATTCGCCGCCGCGGCCGTTGAACAGGGTGATGGCGTCGTTCACCGCCAGCCGCAGCGCGCGCACGGCATGGCGCGCGGGGCCGGCCGGCAGGTTGAAACGGGCGCCCGGTGCAAGCGGCTGGTCAAGGTAGAAGCGTGGCGGTGACATCTTGGTATTATGCCGACGTTGTCCAGCGTTTTTACGGAGCACGTCATGGTTTCCCTCACCACCCCGGTATGCGACTTTGGCTGGAAGGCCCCCGATTTCAGCCTGCCCGGCGTCGACGGCAGGATATGGACGCTGCGCGACGCGATGGGCCAGAACGGCTTGCTGGTGATGTTCATCTGCAACCATTGTCCGTATGTGAAGGCGATCCGCCCGCGCCTGGTGCGCGATCTGGCCGAGCTCAAAGCGCATGGCATCCAGGCCATCGCCATCATGTCGAACGATCCGACCGAGTACGCCGAGGATTCGTTCGACAATATGAAAAAGGTGGCCGCCGAATTCGGTTTTCCGTTCCCTTACGTGATCGATGAAGCCCAGGACGTGGCAAAAGCCTATGGGGCCGTATGCACCCCCGATTTTTTCGGCTTCAACCGCAATTTCGAACTGCAGTATCGCGGCCGCTTCGACGAATCGCGCAAGGAGACCGCGCCCGAGGGCGTACGGCGCGACCTGTTCGAGGCGATGAAGGCCATCGCGGCGACCCAGCATGGACCTGCAGAGCAGATTCCCAGCATGGGCTGTTCGATCAAATGGAAGGAGGCGTGACATGGCTGACCGTCGGCAGCATTGGGAAAACGTGTATCGCGGCAAGACGGCGGACCAGGTCGGCTGGTTCCAGCCGCATGCCGCGTCGTCGCTTCGTTTGATCGAAGCCAACGCCGGCAAGGATGCGCACATCATCGACGTCGGCGGCGGTGCGTCGGTCCTGGTTGACGACCTGCTCGATGCCGGCTACCGCAACCTGACCGTGCTCGACCTCGCCGAATCGGCGCTGGAAGCCAGTCGCGCGCGGCTTGGCGCGCGCGCGCAGTCAGTGCAGTGGATCGTCGCGGATATCACCCGGGCCGAATTGCCGGCGGCACACTACGACGTCTGGCACGACCGGGCCGTGTTCCATTTCCTGACCGATCCCGCGGATCGTGCGCGCTATGTGGCGCAGGTTCTGGCCAGTGTAAAACCGGGCGGGCATGTCGTCGTGGCCGCATTCGGCCCCGGCGGGCCGCTGCAATGTTCTGGGCTGGACGTGGTGCGCTATGCCCCCGACTCGCTGCATGCCGAATTCGGCGCGCCATTTCGCCTGCTTGGGCACGAAACCGAAATCCATCACACGCCGGCGGGCAAGGAGCAGGAATTTGTCTACTGTTATTGCGTGCGGATCTGACCATGCTTGAACAGGTCGAGGCGCTGGTCCGCGAGGTGGCGCGGCGTGAAGTGACGCCGCGCTTCCTCAAGGTGGCGCATAGCCACAAGCTCGACGGCAGCCTCTTTACCGAGGCCGATGCGGCGACCCAGGCCGCATTGGAAGAAGCGCTGCCCCGGATCTGCAACGTGCCGGTGCTGGGCGAAGAGATGACCGAGCGGCAGCAGCACGATGCCTGGGAGGCCGGCCGCGACGGATTGTGGTGCGTCGACCCGATCGACGGCACGTCCAACTTCGTCGCCGGCGTGCCCTATTTCGCCGTGTCGGTGGCCTATCTCTACAAGGGCGAGCGCCAGCTTGGCGTGGTATACGACCCGGTAGCCGACGAGATGTTCAGCGCCGAACGCGGGCACGGTGCTCATCTCAACGGGACCCCCTTGCCCCTGCGGGCACCTGCCACGGAGTTACGCCGCGCGCTTGCCGGCGTCGAGATGAAGCGCATCGATCGCGAACTGGCCGGCCGCCTGGCTTCGTGGCCGCCCTATGCCTCGCAGCGCAATTTCGGCGCGTCCACCCTGGATTGGTGCTACACGGCTGCCGGCCGCTTCGACATCTATGTCCATGGCGGGCAGAAATTATGGGATTACGCCGCCGGCGCGCTGATTCTGGAGGAGGCGGGCGGACGGCTGGCCAGCCTGTCGGGCAGTTTTGACATCGCCAATGTGTGGGAGCGTTCCGTCGTCGCCTCGGCCAGCCCCGAACTGTTCGAGTTGTGGCGCGACTGGCTGAAGGCGGCAGGCGCATAAGCCGGCGCATCGGGTAAATAAAAAGATTTTAGGGTCTCATTTGTGAGCCATGGCTTGAGCTTGTCGGCTTAAGTCCTTGTCGCGGCATCTATTTTGTCCGGTTTGGGCTCGGCTTGCGGAAGCCTGCCCTGCTGACGGATAATCAAGGTTTTTGCATATTCTGCCCAAGCTGTCTGTGCGCGGCTTTCCCGGGTGGGGATGCGACCGTTTTTTACTTAGCAGAAGGGAACGCAATGCCAACCCGTAATGACCTGGCCAATGCCATCCGCGCGCTTGCGATGGATGCCGTCGAAAAAGCCAAATCCGGCCACCCCGGCGCCCCCATGGGCATGGCGGAAATCGCTGAAACGCTGTGGAACCACCACATGCGCCATAACCCCACCAACCCCAAGTGGGCCGACCGCGACCGCTTCGTGCTGTCGAACGGCCATGGCTCGATGCTGATCTATGCCTTGTTGCATCTGACCGGCTACGACCTGTCGGTGGACGATCTCAAGCAGTTCCGTCAACTGCATTCCAAAACCCCGGGCCACCCCGAGTATGGCTACGCGCCGGGTATTGAAACCACTACCGGCCCGCTCGGCCAGGGCATCACCAATGCCGTCGGCATGGCGATGGCGGAAAAGATTCTCGCCGCCGAATTCAACAAGCCCGACCACACCATCGTCGACCACCACACCTACGTGTTCATGGGCGACGGCTGCATGATGGAGGGCATCTCGCACGAAGCCTGCGCGCTGGCCGGCACCTGGAAGCTGAACAAGCTGGTCGCCTTCTGGGACGACAACGGCATCTCGATCGACGGTCATATCGAGAACTGGTACACCGACGACACCGCCAAGCGCTTCGAAGCCTACGGCTGGAACGTGGTGCCGAATGTTGACGGCCATGACGTGGTCGCCCTCGAAGCCGCCATCCAGAAAGCCAAGGCCAGCACCGACAAGCCCACGCTGATCTGCTGCAAGACCGTCATCGGCAAGGGCTCGCCCAACAAGGCCGGCACCCACGACGTGCACGGCGCTGCGCTGGGCCACGACGAAGTCGAAGCCACCCGCAAGAACATGGGCTGGAACCACCCCGCGTTCGAAGTCCCCGCCGACATCTACGCCGGCTGGGACGCCAAGACCAAGGGCCAGGGCCTTGAGACGCTGTGGAACAACAAGTTCGCCGAGTACAAGAAGGCCTATCCAGCCGAGGCCGCCGAGTTCGAGCGCCGCATGAAGGGCGATCTGCCTGCCAACTGGAAGGCGCATGTCGCCGAGAAGCTGGCTGCAATCAACGCCAAGGGCGAGACCGTCGCCACCCGCAAGGCCAGCCAGATCGCGATCAACGCGCTGGCCCCTGCGCTGCCCGAGTTCCTCGGCGGTTCGGCCGACCTCACCGGTTCCAACCTGACCAACTGGGAAGGCTGCCACCCGGTGCGCCACGGCAACCCCGGCAACTACATCAGCTACGGCGTGCGTGAATTCGGCATGGCCGCGATCATGAATGGCATGGCGCTGCATGGTGGCCTCTTGCCCTTCGGCGGTACCTTCCTGATGTTCTCCGAATACTCGCGCAACGCCATCCGCATGGCCGCGCTGATGAAGCAGCGCGTGATCCACGTGTTCACGCACGACTCCATCGGCCTCGGCGAAGACGGTCCGACCCACCAGCCGGTCGAGCAGACCGCCACCCTGCGCATGATCCCCAATATCGACGTCTGGCGTCCGTGCGACACCGTGGAAACGATGGTCGGCTGGGCGGCCTCGGTCGAGCGCCGCGACGGCCCCACCTGCCACATCCTGTCGCGTCAGAATCTGCCGTTCATGAAACGCGACGACACGACGCTGGCCAACATCGCCAAGGGCGGTTACGTGCTAAAGGATGCCGTGGGTGCCAAGGCCGTCATCATCGCCACCGGTTCCGAAGTCGAACTGGCCGTCAAGGCACAGGAAGCGCTGGCTGCCGAAGGCATCGCGGTACGTGTGGTCTCGATGCCCTCGACCAACACCTTCGACAAGCAGGACGCCGCCTACAAGGCCAGCGTGCTGCCCAAGGGCCTGCCGCGCGTCGCCGTCGAAGCCGGCGTCACCGACTTCTGGCGCAAGTACGTGGGCCTTGAAGGCGCGGTCATCGGCATCGACCGCTTCGGCGAATCCGCCCCGGCTCCGGCATTGTTCAAGGAGTTTGGCATCACCGCCGAGGCCGTCGCGGCCACGGTCAAGGGCGTTCTGTAAATATAAGGGACCAGGAACCAAGGGGAAGTGCGGTCTCAGCCCGCTCCCCCTCACCCCGACTCCCGGTTTCTGAATCCTAAAAGATTTTCAACTCACTGGAGACTGACTCATGGCAATCAAAGTTGGCATCAACGGTTTTGGCCGCATCGGCCGCATGGCTTTCCGCGCAATCGCCAAGGATTTCAAGGATATCGAAGTGGTCGCGATCAACGACCTGCTCGATCCCGAGTACCTGGCTTACATGTTGAAGTACGATTCCGTGCATGGCAACTTCAAAGGCGACATCGCCGTTGAAGGCAACAACCTCATCGTCAACGGCAAGAAGATCCGCCTGACCGCCGAGCGCGAGCCGAGCAACCTGAAATGGAACGAAGTGGGCGCCGACATCGTGATCGAGTGCACCGGCTTCTTCCTGACCAAGGAAACCTGCCAGAAGCACATCGACGCGGGCGCCAAGAAAGTCGTGCAATCGGCCCCGTCGAAGGACGACACCCCGATGTTCGTGTACGGCGTGAACCACGAGAAATACAAGGGCGAAGCCATCGTCTCGGCCGCTTCGTGCACCACCAACTGCCTGGCGCCGATCGCCAAGGTGCTGAACGACAACTGGGGCATCAAGCGCGGCCTGATGAGCACTGTGCACGCTGCCACCGCCACCCAGAAAACCGTCGACGGCCCGTCGTCAAAAGACTGGCGCGGCGGCCGCGGCATCCTGGAAAACATCATCCCGTCCTCGACCGGCGCCGCCAAGGCCGTCGGCGTGGTACTGCCGGAACTGAAGGGCAAGCTGACCGGTATGGCGTTCCGCGTTCCCACCTCCGACGTGTCGGTCGTTGACCTGACCGTCGAGCTGGAAAAGCCCGCCAAGTACGCCGACATCTGTGCCGCGATGAAGAAGGCCTCGCAGTCCGGCGATATCAGCAAGACGCTGGGCTACACCGATGAGAAGGTCGTTTCGACCGACTTCCGCGGCAATGGCTTCTCCTCGATCTTCGACGCCGAAGCCGGTATCGCCCTGGACGACACCTTCGTCAAGGTCGTGTCCTGGTACGACAACGAGTACGGCTACACCTGCAACATGCTGCGCTTCGTGCAGCACGTGGCCAAGTAAGGATCTAGGAGCTAGGGGCTAGGATTTTGGGAAAGGCGCGGGCACAAGCCCGTACCTCCCCTAGATCCTAATTCCTGAATCCTAGCCCTACGACAGTGAGCCTTAAGGTCTGGCCCGCCTCGCGGGCCAACCCTTAAACCTTACTTTCAGGAGAAACAAACCATGGCATTCATCCGCGTCACCGATCTCGATCTGGCAGGCAAGCGCGTCTTCATCCGCGCCGACATGAACGTGCCCGTCAAGGACGGCAAGGTCACCTCCGACGCCCGCATCACCGCGTCGATGCGCACCATCGAGCACTGCCTCAAGTCCGGTGCCAAGGTGATGGTCACCTCCCACCTCGGCCGTCCGACCGAAGGCGAGTTCAAGGAAGAGGATTCGCTCAAGCCCGTGGTCGACGTGATCGCACAGAAGCTCGGCAAGAATGTGCGCCTGATTCGCGAGTGGACCAACGGCGGCTTTGACGTCGCCGACGGCGAACTGGTGGTGCTGGAAAACTGCCGCGTCAACAAGGGCGAGAAGAAAAACGTCGACGAGACCGCGAAGAAATACGCCGCCCTGTGCGATGTGTTCGTGATGGACGCCTTCGGTACCGCCCACCGTGCCGAAGCCTCGACCCACGGCATCGCCAAGTTCGCGCCGACCGCTGCGGCCGGCATCCTGCTGACCGAAGAACTCGACGCGCTCGACAAGGCGCTGGCCAACCCGGCGCGCCCGATGGTCGCCATCGTCGGCGGCTCCAAGGTTTCCACCAAGCTGACCGTGCTGGAGGCGCTGGCCGAGAAATGCGAACAGCTGGTGGTCGGCGGCGGCATCGCCAACACCTTCCTCAAGGCCACCGGCCATAACGTCGGCAAGTCGCTGTGCGAGGACGACCTGGTCCCCACCGCGCAGGCGCTGATCGAGAAGATGACCGCCCGTGGCGCAACCATTCCCATCGCCGTCGATGTGGTGTGCGGCAAGAAATTCGACGCCAACGAGCCTGCCGTGCTGAAGGACGCCGGCGACGTCGCCGACGACGACATGATTTTCGACATCGGCCCGAAGAGCGCGCAGCAACTCGCCGACATCATCATGAAGGCCGGCACCGTAGTGTGGAACGGCCCGGTCGGCGTGTTCGAGTTCGACCAGTTCGGCGAAGGCACCAAGACCATCGCCATGGCGATCGCCAACACCAATGCCTTCACCCTGGCCGGCGGCGGCGACACCATCGCCGCGATCCAGAAGTACGACATCTACGACAAGGTGAGCTACATTTCCACCGCCGGCGGCGCCTTCCTCGAATACCTGGAGGGTAAAGTGCTGCCCGCCGTGGCGATCCTGGAGGAACGCGCGAAAGGCTAAGGAGCAAACGGCAAACGGTGAGCGGACTACGCTCACCGTTTTTTGTTTCTGTACCGCTTGCTGCTTACCGCTCACTGCTCACCCACATATGATTCGCAGAACCAAAATCGTCGCCACCCTCGGCCCCGCCTGTTCCGATCCCAAAACCCTGGATCGCATGATGGAGGCCGGCCTGGACGTGGTGCGCCTCAACTTCTCACATGGCGTTGCGCAAGACCATATCGACCGTGCCGAACTGGTGCGGTCGCTGGCACGCACACGCGGCCGCGCGGTCGGCGTGCTGGTCGACCTGCAAGGCCCGAAAATCCGCATCGGCAAGTTCAAGGACAGCAAGATCACGCTGGCCAAGGGCGATACCTTCATCCTCGATGCCGCCTGCGCGCTGGGCGACCAGACCCGCGTCGGCCTCGACTACAAGGAATTGCCGAATGACGTGAAGCGGGGCGTGACCCTGCTGCTGGACGACGGCCGCATCGAGTTCTGGGTCGAGGACGTCCAGGGCGCGGAGATCATCTGCAAGGTGGTGCAGGGCGGGGTGCTGTCGAACAACAAAGGCATCAACCGCAAGGGAGGCGGCTTGTCGGCCTCGGCGCTGACCGAGAAGGACATCGAGGACATCAAGACTGCCGCTGCACTGAAGGCGGATTACCTGGCGGTGTCGTTCCCGCGTTCCGGCGCCGACATGCGCCAGGCGCGCGAACTGCTGCGTGCGGCCGGCGGCAAGAGCCAGCTGGTGGCCAAGATCGAGCGGACCGAAGCGATCGAGAATCTGGAAGAGATTCTCGAGGCCTCCGACGCCATCATGGTGGCGCGCGGCGATCTCGGCGTGGAAGTCGGCGACGCGGCGGTGCCTGCGCTGCAGAAGCGCATGATTCGCATGGCGATCGAACGCAACAAGGTGGTCATCACCGCCACGCAGATGATGGAGTCGATGATCTCCAGCCCGATCCCGACCCGTGCCGAGGTGTCCGACGTCGCCAACGCCGTGCTCGACGGTACCGACGCGGTGATGCTGTCGGCCGAAACGGCGGCGGGCCAGTTCCCGGTCGAAGCGGTGCAGGCCATGGACCGCGTCTGCCTGGAAGCGGAAAAAGAAGCCGAACCCGGATTCACCAAGGAGCGGCTCGACCACAGCTTCCTGCGTGCCGACGAGGCGATCGCCATGTCGGCCGTGTTCACGTCGGTCCACCTCAACATCAAGGCGATCGCCGCCCTGACCGAGTCGGGCAACACCTGTCTGTGGATGAGCCGTCTGTCCACCCGGGTGCCGATCTATGCCTTGACACCGCAGGTCGAAACCCGTAGAAAAGTCACTCTTTTCCGCGGCGTCTATCCGATCAACCTGAAAACCGCCAGCAAGGAGCGCGATGCGTTGCTGGCCGAAGCCGAGGAAGAGTTGCGGCGGCGTGGCGCGGTACGTGACGGCGACCTGATCCTGCTGACCATCGGTGAACCCATCGGCCAGTCGGGCGGCACCAACACCATGAAAATCGTCCGCGTGGGCGGATCGAAAAAATCCTGATTTTGAAAACAGCTTGCTGCACATTTTTAACCTAGGAGACTGTAAATGGCCCTGATTTCCCTTCGTCAATTGCTCGACCATGCCGCCGAAAACGGCTATGGCCTGCCTGCGTTCAACGTCAACAACATGGAACAGGTCCATGCCATCATGCAGGCCGCCGCCGCCGTGGATTCGCCGGTGATCCTGCAAGGTTCCGCCGGCGCCCGTTCCTATGCCGGCGAGCCCTTCCTGCGCCACCTGATCCTGGCCGCGATTGAAATGTACCCGCAGATTCCCATCTGCATGCACCAGGACCACGGTGCGTCGCCCGCCATCTGCTTCCGCTCCATCCAGTCCGGCTTCAGCTCGGTCATGATGGACGGCTCGCTCGGTACCGACGGCAAGACCCCGTCCACCTACGAATACAACGTCGCCACCACCGCCAAGGTGTCCGAACTGGCCCATGCCTGCGGCGTGTCGGTTGAAGGCGAACTGGGCTGCCTGGGCTCGCTCGAGACCGGCAAGGCCGGCGAGGAAGACGGCCACGGCGCTGAAGGCGTGCTGGACCATTCCGCCCTGCTGACCGACCCCAACGAGGCCGCCGACTTCGTGTCCAAGACCAAGGTCGACGCCCTGGCGATCGCCATCGGCACCTCGCACGGCGCCTACAAATTCACCCAGAAGCCCACCGGCAAGGTGCTGCGCATCGACCGCGTCAAGGAAATCCATGCCCGCATCCCCAACGTCCACCTGGTGATGCACGGCTCCTCCTCTGTGCCGGAAGACTGGCTCGCCATCATCAATAGCTACGGCGGGGACATGGGCCAGACCTACGGCGTGCCGGTCAGCGAAATCGTCGAAGGCATCAAGAACGGCGTGCGCAAGGTCAACATCGACACCGACCTGCGCATGGCCTCCACCGGCGCGATCCGCAAGCACCTGGCCGAGAACAAGTCGAACTTCGACCCGCGCAAATTCCTCAAGGAAGCGACCAAGGGCATGAGCGAGATCTGCAAGGCCCGCTACGAAGCCTTCGGCGCCGCTGGCCAGGCCAGCAAGATCAAGAAAGTCTTCAACCTGGAAGAAATGCAGAAGCGCTACGACAAGGGCGAACTCGATCCCAAGGTCAACTGATCAACGGATTGCAGTAAACAAAAGGGACGCCGTGGCGTCCCTTTTTTGTTTCCTGACAGTGCAACGCCGTCAGGCCGGCGTCAGCCGAGCATGGCCTTCAACGCCGCCAGACGGTCGCTGCCGCTCGCCTTGGCATCGGCACTGGAGGGTTTTTCCGGCTGGCGGACATCGTCGCCGAGTTCGTCGATGAAGCGCGACGGATCGCAGGCTACCGTTTCGCGGGCGCGCTTGCGGCGACTGCAGTAGGACAGCGTGAGCGACTTCTTCGCGCGGGTGACGCCGACGTACATCAGGCGGCGCTCCTCTTCCAGACGGCCTTCGTCGACCGCGTCGCGGTGCGGCAGGATGTTCTCCTCGACGCCAACCAGGAACACGTGGCCGAACTCCAGTCCCTTGGCGGCGTGCAGCGTGGACAGCCGCACGGCATCGGGCTCTTCCTCCTCGCGGCCTTCCAGCAGGGTGATCAGCGCGATGGTCTGCGTGAGCTGAAGCAGATCCTTCTCGTCTTCCTCGCCCTTCTTGGCGATCCAGGCGGCGAACTCGAGCACGTTGTTCCACTTGTTCTGCGCCACGCGCTGGTCGTCCTGGTCGAAGAGATACACCTCGTAGTCGATCGTTTTCAGGAGGTCGTTCAGCAGTTCGCCCGCCGGCTCGCGCGGCACGCGCTCCTCCATGCGGTTGATGAAGTTGCAGAACTCGATCAGCGGCGCCAGCTGGCGCTCGCCGATCTGGGACATGGCGGCTGCCGAGAACACCGCCTCGAACAGGCTCACGTGCAGGGTGGCGGCGACCTGGCCGAGCTTTTCCAGCGTGGCCGCGCCGATGCCGCGCTTGGGTGTGGTGACCGCGCGGATGAAGGCGGGATCGTCGTCGCTGTTGGCGATCAGGCGCAGGTAGGAAATCACATCCTTGATCTCGGCGCGGTCGAAGAACGACTGCCCGCCCGACAGCTGGTACGGCACCTTTTCGTTGCGCAGCGCCTGCTCGAAGATGCGCGCCTGGTAGTTGCCGCGGTACAGGATGGCGTAGTCGCGCCATTCGGTGCGGTGCTGGAACTTGTGCGACAAGAGCCGCATCACCACCGATTCGGCTTCGTGCTCGTCGTCCTTCGTCGGCATCACCTGGATCGCGTCGCCGAGGCCGAGGTCGCTCCACAGGCGCTTCTCGAACAGCTTGGGGTTGTTGGCGATGAGGTTGTTGGCGGCCTTGAGGATGCGCACGCTCGAACGGTAATTCTGCTCCAGCTTGACCACGTGCAGATGGGGGTAGTCCTCGTTCAGCTGTCGCAGGTTGTCGGCCGAGGCGCCGCGCCAGCCGTAGATCGCCTGGTCGTCGTCGCCGACCGCGGTGAACGCGGCGCGCACGCCGGTGAGCTTCTGCAGCAGACGGTACTGCGCGACGTTGGTGTCCTGGTATTCGTCGACCAGGATGTGGCGCAGGCGGTTCTGCCATTTCTCGCGTAGTTCGGCGTGGGTGTCGAGCAGTTCTGCAGGCAGGCGTATCAGGTCGTCGAAGTCGACCGCCTGATACGCGCGCAGGGTGGCGTCGTAGCGGTCGTAGATCTTGGCGTAGGCACGCGCGTTGTCGTCCTCGGCCGTGGCGAGCGCGGCGGCGGGCGACTTCAGTTCGTTCTTCCACAGCGAGATGCGTGACACCGCGCGGCGGATTTCCTGCTTGTCGGTGGTCTTGAGGATTTCCGAGACGATGCCCGCGGCGTCGGCCGAATCGAGGATGGAAAACGCCGGTTTCAGTTCGGCGAATTTCGCGTCCTCGCGCAGCATCCTGAGGCCCATCGAGTGGAAGGTGGTGACGATCAGGCCTTTGGTGTTGACGCCCTGCGTGAGCTTGGCGGCGCGGTCCTGCATCTCGCGCGCCGCCTTGTTGGTGAAGGTGATCGCGGCGATTGAGGCCGGCTTGTAGCCGCATTCGCCGATCAGGTAGGCGATCTTGTGGGTGATGACGCGCGTCTTGCCCGAACCGGCGCCAGCCAGCACGAGCAAGGGGCCGTCGAGGTATTTCGCCGCCTCGCGTTGCGGCGGATTCAATGCGGCGAGCAGACTCATGCCGCGCCGAATTCGCGGTTCAGCCGGGCATTGATGGCGTCCGATTCATACAGCCAGGTCTGCTTGCCCTGATCGTCGGTGATCAGCAGGCAGGGGACCTGCGCCTTGCCGCCGCCCGCGATCAGGGCTGTCCGGTGCGTTTCGTCATGCTGCGCGTCGCGCAGCTCGATGTTGAGCGAAAGCCGCTGCATTGTGCGTCGGGTCTTGAGGCAGAACGGGCAGGTGGGATAGTGGTACAGCGCCAGGCTGCGTGTGCGCGCGTCGACGTCCTGCTGCGCGGCGGCGGGACGCACGATGCCCTTCGGGCGCGTCAGCCAATAGCCCACGAGCATGAAAGGGGCGAGGATGAGGCGCAGGGTTCTGAAAAACAGGCGGATCAGGGGTTTCATGGCGCAGGCGTCACAAGAGGTTCGGGCGGGCGCGCTATGATGCAGGTCAGCACAGCACACAAAGAAGCCGTATTTTATATGTCTACCTATGCCATTGGCGATCTTCAGGGGTGTCACACGTCCCTGCTGCGTTTATTGGATGCGATCCGATTCGACCCGGGCGCCGACCGGCTGTGGCTTGTCGGCGATCTGGTCAATCGCGGACCGGATTCGCTGGCGGTGTTGCGGACCGTCAGGGAACTGGGGGATGCCGCCATCAGTGTGCTCGGCAACCACGATTTGCATTTGCTGGCGCTTGCCGAAGGCTTCGGGCGGGTGCACAAGGGCGATACGCTCGACGGGATCCTCGATGCGCCTGATCGCGACGAACTGCTGCATTGGCTGCGGCAGCAGAAACTGGCCTGGCGCGATGGCGAGTTCCTCATGGTGCACGCGGGCGTGCTGCCGGCCTGGACGGTGGACGACACGATGCAGCATGCCGCGGAGGCGGAAGCTGCGCTACAAAGCCCGCATTACCGGGAATTCTTCGCGCAGATGTACGGCAATGCGCCGGTTGCCTGGGATGCGGCGCTGCATGGCGTCGAGCGCCTGCGGGTGATCGTCAACGCCTTCACCCGACTGCGCTATTGCTCGGCGGCGGGCGAGATGGAATTCCACCACAGGGGCGCGCCGGGCACACAGCCGGCCGGCTGGCTGCCATGGTTCGAGGTGCCGGGACGCCGGAGCGCCGAGGCGACCCTCGTCATCGGTCACTGGTCGACGCTTGGGCTGATCAACCGCGGCAACCTGATCGCGCTGGATACGGGTTGTCTGTGGGGCGGCAGATTGACCGCCGTCAGGCTGGAGGACCGGCAGGTGTATGCGGTACAGTGCCCGCAGATTCGGCTTCCGAAATCCTGAGGCCCAACAGCCTGGCGGTGGCGGCTTCCGCCTGTGCCGCCAGTTCGCGCCGATGGCCGTTGGGCAGGATAGGCTCGCCGACATGCAGTTCGGCGATGAGGCCGGGCTCGCTGACGATCTGCTTCAGGCTTTGCCACATGCTGAGGTCGTCGATGTAGGCGGGTGCAGCGCTGTATTCGCCATCCAGCGTGCGGTAGCGCAGGGCCGCCGGCACGATCGGGCAATTCAGCTCGACCGCCGGCTGCAGCAGCGACGGCATGAAGCGCCGTAGCCCTTTCCCGTCGCCGGTGGTGCCTTCGGGAAACACGGCGACCCAGGCGCCGGACTGCATCAGCGCCCGCATTTCGGTGTTGATGCGCGCCGTGTCGGCACGGCGGCCGCGTTCGATGAACAGCGTGCCGGTCTTGTGTGCCAGCCAGCCTGCCACCGGCCAGTTGCGCACTTCGGCCTTGGAGACGAAGTGCACCCGCTGGGCCGCATAGATCAGGTAGATATCCAGCCACGACACGTGATTGCATACCAGTAGTGCGCCGCCAGGCAGGCGCGGCGCGACATCCGCCTTCAGCCGTACGCCAAGTACACGGAGCAGGCGGCGGGCCCAGGCCATGATGCGGCGGTCTCGCTGTGCGGGGTTGAGCAGGGGGAAAATCAGCCCTGCAAGGATGACGCCCCAGACCAGGTGCAGGGCCAGCAGGCTGATGCGGAGGACGCGGCGCAGAGAAGGGGGGAAATAGGCAAGGCTCACCCGTTCATTGTAAGACTCATCCGATGAGACGGCGGGCATAGTTGCGGTTGAGTTGCGCCAGCGGCAGCAGCATCAGGAGATCGGCGGTATTGAAATCGGGATCCCACGCCGGTTCGCCGCATACCATCGCGCCGAGCCGGGTGTAGCCCTTGATCAGCGGCGGCAGCGTTGCGGTCTGGCCTTCGTCGAGCGATTCGACGGGCAGGCGGTAGCGCGGTGTGGCGCGCCATTCGACCGGCGCGAGATGGCGCTGGATGATCTGGCGGTACACGCTGGCCGCGACATGGCCGCCGTCCGCCATGCCGATGCTGGCGCAGCCGACGATGTATTCGTAGTCATAACGCGTCATGTAGTCGGCCAGCCCCATCCACAGACGGGCGATGACGGCGCCGCTGCGGTGCACCGGATGCACGCACGAACGCCCCAGTTCGGCCATGCGCGGACGCAGGAATTGCAGCCGGGTCAGGTCGAATTCCTGTTCGGAGTAATAGCTGCCGACGCGCTTGGCGGCGTCGGGCGGCAGGATGCGATAGGTGCCCACGACTTCGCCGCTGGCCAGATCGCGTACCAGCAGATGGTCGCAGAAGGGATCGTACAGATCGATATCGTGCCCCGGCAGAACGGAGGACAGACGCGCCCCCATCTCCTCGGCAAACACCTTGTAACGCAGGCGCTGCGCTTCGCGGATTTCGTTGTCGTCCACCGCCAGCGAGACGTGGTAGCGGCTGGCAGAGAGGGATGGTTGGGTGCTGAGAACGTCGAGCATGGGGGCACTCCCATTGATGAAATGCGCCCAGCTTAGAGATCGGGTGTTAACCCGACGTGACGTTCAGGTTTCGGAACGATGACCTGCGAATCATGGGAATACCCCTGAAGAAGACCGGGCTGTTCCGGCTTCAATGCGATACGCGTGTTGCCCCCCCGCCCGACAATACCCGTACGCGATCGCCTACCCGGAATTCCTCATCCGCAGCCTGGGTGATGGCGAGCATCCGCCCCGAATCGAGCTTGACCGTGATTTCCACGCCTTTCTGGCGAGTGGTTGCCTCTTCCGCGGCTGCGCCCCCCAGTCCCCCCAGTACCGCGCCGACCGCCGCGCCGACCACGCTGCCTCTGCCGCCGCCCACCGTGCTGCCGGCCACGCCGCCGACGACGGCGCCAGCGCCGGCCCCAATCGGCGTCTTGGTACCTTCGATATTCACCTCACGCACCGATTCCACCACGCCCATCTGGACCTCCTGGACGGCCCGGGTCTGGTCGCGGCTGTAGTCCTTGCCGCCGACGCCGCTGGCGCAGCCGCCAAGTAAAGCCAAGCTGGTTGTCATCAGGGTTACGGCAACGATGGTTGGGGCGTTCTTCATGATGCGGATCCTGTAGTTGCACACGTTTCACTATAGGCGGTGTGACCGTCGATTTTCGGCGTGGTTCAGAGCGTTTTGCCGAACGCGATCTTGAACCGCCCGGCGATTTCCTGCCGGCTTGGCGCGTGGTTCTGGCCACCGCGGTGCTCGATCTTGATCGCGCCCATTACGCTCGCCAGTTGGCCGGAGGTTTCCCAGTCGAGTCCGTGGGTGATGCCGTACAGAATGCCGCTGCGGTAGGCGTCGCCGCAGCCGGTGGGATCGAGGATGGCTGCCGGCCGCACGGCAGGAATGTCGATCTGTCCGGCAGCCGTGTGGATCACCGAACCTTCGCCGCCGCGCGTCACGATCAGCGCCTCGACGTGGCGTGCAAGCGTGGCCAGGTTTTCCCCGGTGCGGCTCTGTAGCAGCTCGGCTTCGTAATCATTGAGGATGACGTAGCTGGATTTATGCACGCATTCCAGCAATTCATCGCCGGAAAACAGCGGCATGCCCTGGCCCGGATCGAACACGCACGGCACGTTGGCCTCGTGGAAACCGCGCACGTGGCGCAGCATGCCGTCTCGCCCATCCGGGGCGACGATGCCCAGCTTGACGTCCTGTACCTGGCGTACGTCGTTCTCGTGCGAGTAGTTCATCGCCCCGGGATGGAAGGCGGTGATCTGGTTGTCGTCGAGGTCGGTGGTGATGAAAGCCTGGGCGGTGTAGGTGCCGGCGACATGGTGGATGTAGTCGCGTGGGATCGCCAAGGCGTCGAGGCGTTCGGCATAGGCGGCGAAGTCGTCGCCGACGGTCGCCATGATCAGCGGCTCGCCGCCCAGCAATTTCAGGTTGTAAGCGATATTGCCGGCGCAGCCGCCATACTCGCGGCGCATCTCCGGCACCAGGAACGACACGTTCAGCATGTGGATCTTGTCGGGCAGGATGTGGTGCTTGAAGTGGTCCTGGAACACCATGATGGAATCGAAGGCGAGGGAACCGCAGATGAGGGTGCGCATGATGGGTGTGGGATGAAAACGACAGCCCGGATTATACGCAGCCGGTTGGCCGGGATTCACGGAAGATTCATGCACCTGACAGCGCAGGTTCACGCAGCGCGGCCATGCTGCGCGCATGTATGCACAGCGCCTCGCTCTCTGGTGGTCGATTCCGGCAAGCCTGTTTGCCGCCGATGCGTTGGCATGGGGACTGACGACCCATGTGTATTTTGCGCAACTGTTCGTCTGGGCCATACCGCTGGCCGATCCCATGCTGCGCCGCGCGGTACGGCGGTTTCCGCAGCGCCTGATGGCCGGCGCCTGCCTGCCCGATCTGGCACTGATGGGTACCACGGCAGGCACCCGGGCATTCGATGCAAGCCACCACTGGGAGACCGCCCATGCGCTGTTGGATGCGGCGCGCGACGACGAGTCGCGGGCCTGCGCGGTCGGTGCGATGAGCCATCTGTGGGTTGACATCATTGCGCACAATCACTTCGTGCCCGCGCACGAGCATCTGTGGTGGAACGTGCCGATGCTGACGCACGCTGCGGCGGAATGGGCGATGGACCGCCACATCGGGCAGCATCTGTTCAAACCATCCGCAGCGCCCTTGCTGAAACCTGATGACTGGCTGGTTGACTATGTGGCGCGCAACTTCGATTGCTCGCCTGCTGTCAGTCGCCGTGCGATCCGCCAGCTGTCGGGCGCAGAACGCCTGTTGCGGCAGAGCCGCCTGCCCCATGCGCTGCATGGCGTGGGATGCGTGCTGGATCGCAAGCTTGCGGCGCGTTTCGATTACTACATCGAGGAAGTGACGGCCCGGTTGCCGCAGATGAACCGGGTGCTGGCCGGCGAGGCGCCCGCCTGGTTGCCGGATTGTCCGCCAGTGGCGGTGGCACGCGAACGTATCGCCGCGCACGCGCCGGAACTGGTGGCATGCCGGTTGCCGCTGCCGGGGGATCTATTCGAAGCCGAAGTGCAGTCGCGTTTCCGCAACGCAGCCTGAGGGCTGGGATTGGGTGTCTAGAACGCCAGCGAGAGGGCGGCAATCGTGCCGCCGAGCAGCGCACCTACCAGGACATCGCTCACGTAGTGCAGTCCCAGGACCAGCCGTGACAGCGCAACCAGCGCCGTGAACGGCCATACCAGCCAGCCCAGTGCCGGATAATAGGCGGTAGCGACCGCGCTGAAGACTACCGCATGCAGGGTGTGGCCGGAGGGAAAGCTGAAGCGGTCGAGCGGCGCAGTCAGGCAGCAGATCGATGGACAGGCCTGATAGGGACGCGGACGTTCGGTGGCGCCCTTCAGCCATTTGTAGACGAGCGTGCCGACGAGGCCCGCCGCGATCATGTGGAGCACGGCCGGCAGGGCGTCCCATCCGTTCCACGCGATCAACGCCAGCATCAGCGCATACCAGAACACGCCGTCTCCGAGCCGGCTGGCGAGTCGCAGCAGCCCGACCTCCCAGCCGGGCAGGCGCACGCCGTTGAGGCGCTCCAGCCAGGCATGTTCGCGTGCGGCCAGTCGATCTAGGCCGTGGTGGGCAACCAGACTCAGACGATTTTGCATGGCGGGTTCCTCATGAACGGACCGTCGGGGCGGCGGCAGGCCAATCCAACTGGGGTTCGGTCGCGGGTTCGGGGTGGGCGAGACGCAGCAGCACCCGCTCGAAACTATCGATGATGGCATCCCACGACAATTGGGCGGCACGCGCGGCGGCGGCAGTGCCCAGGCGGCGTTGCCGTGCGACATCGGAGACCAGCGATACCGCCTGGGCAATGAACGCCGCCTGATCCTCGGGCGCGACCTTGAGGCCGTTTTCGTCGTGCCGAATGATTTCCTCGGCAGCCGCGCAATCGTAGGCCACCACTGCGAGACCGGAGGCCATCGCCTCGATTGTCACGTTGCCCCAGGTCTCGGTCAGGCTGGGAAACAGGAACACGTCGCCCGAGGCGTAATGCGCGGCCAACGCCTCGCCGACCTGGGTGCCGCAGAAGATCGCATCGGGCCGTTTTGCCTGCCAGCCGGCGCGTTCCGGGCCGTCGCCCACCAGCACCAGGCGGGTGGCCGGGTGCGCCTGATGCATGGCATCGAAGGCGCTGAACACCAGGGACAGATTCTTCTCGGCCGCCAGGCGACCGACGTACAGCACCGCAGTCTCGTATTCGCCCACGCCCCACTGCGCGCGCAAGGCCGCATCGCGGCTACCGGGGTGGAACAGCTGCGTATCCACCCCGCGTCCGATGATCTCGATGTTCTCATAGCCATGCGCCAACAGTTCGCGGCGGATGCCCTCGGTCGGCACCAGCGTGACGGCGGCCTTGTTATGGAATTTGCGCAGATAGGCGACGATGGCGCGGCGCAACAGGCCGAAGCCGTAGTGGCTGCTGTAGCTGTGGAAATTGGTGTGGAAGTCGCTCGCCACCGGCAGGCGCAGTTTGTTGGCGGCAGCCAGCGCCGACCAGCCGAGCGGGCCTTCGGTGGCGATCTGCACCACGTCCGGTCGTTGCCGGGTCCACAACCGGGTCAGCGCGGCTTTCGCCGGCAGGCCCATCTTCAGGCCTTCGTAGCGCGGCAGCGCTATGCCGCGTTGCAGGTGTTCGCTGAGGGTGGCGGTGGGCTGCGGCTGGTCGTCCGAATGCTGGCGCGGACGGATCAGCTGCACCTGATGGTTGCGCACCTGCAGGCCGTCGACCAGTCGGCCCAGCGTCATGGCCACGCCGTTGACTTCGGGCGGATAGGTTTCGGTCACCACCGCAATGCGCAACTGCGGGCGCATGGACGGAAGCGTCTGGCAGGTGAATTCGGCGGCATCCATGGGGCGCAGCATGCCCCTGCCATGCGACAAACAGATGACGCCGAAGTGATGGTTTGGTGAAGCGGCTGCTCAGGCCGCGAGCGGCAATGCGTCCTGCGCGATCGAGCGCAGCAGCAGGATGTCGCGGTAGGCGCCCGGCTCGAAACCTATGCGCGTGCCGCCCCGGTTGTCGTAAATCAGGTCGTGGAAGAAGGCCTCGATATCCGGGGTATTCCATACTTTCACCAACTGTTCCAGCAGGTGCGGATACGCCTCCAGCCCCTGGCCGGCTTCGTTGTCCTGGGAAATCGGATGGTCGGTGAGATTGACGTTGAAATAGCGGCGGCATTCGGCGCTGGCGGCCGCATAGCCGGCGGTATCGCCTTCGCGGTGCAACAGATCGAGCAGCAGCAGCCAGGGTATCGGCGACTCGGTCGGCGTAGCACGCAGATGTTCCTGCAGCAGGTGGATGGCCAGGTCGCCATGCCCGAAGGCCATGAACACCTCGGCCTGGTCGAGAACATCTTCCTTGACCTCAGTGCCGCTGATTTGCTGGGGCGGAGCGATTTCAGGCATGCGCGGGGAGACGGACGGCGGGTCAGCCGGCATGTCGGCGCTCAATTCGGACAGCGTTTTCTCCGGCATTCCCGTTTGCGTCCAGGGCGTGTTGCCAAGCGTGGGCCGGAGGGAGCGGTTGCGGCGCAGCAGCCAGGTGGCCAGCGCAATCAAGCTGGCCACGATCGCCATCGCCAGCAGATATAACGGCCACTGGACGGGTTGCGAGGGAGCGGCAGGCGCAAGTGTCGCCGTGGGGGTGGCATGTCGTGCGGCTTCGAGTTCGGCATTGCGTCGCTGCAGCGCGGCGAGTTGGGCCTCCAGGTGCGCAAGTTTGCGGCCCAGCGCCGTGTTTTCATCGGACAGTTCGGTGGCGGTCAGCCCATCGGGGCGCGGCTGCGTCAGGTCAGGCAGGCGTGTGTCGAGACGCAGCGCCACCGGATCGTTCTGGCTGGATAGCTCGTGCTTTCCGGACAGAACCAAGCGTGGGACGCTTTCCTTCGGCGCGGCATGCACCCGGGGCGGGGTCGGTGTCCGCGCAGCCGCGTTCGGCGGCTGTGCGATGGATGCGGCTGCGCGATGGGAAGGTCGATGGGCGCGCCGAGGTGAAACGGGATGGGGTGGGGCGGCGGCGGGTGCCGGTCCGGTTTGCGCGCTTGCAGCGGGGGCATTCTCATTGAGAGGGGCTTCCGTCGCCACAGGTGGGTCGAGCAACACGACATACTCGCGTTGCAAGCGCACCTCGCAGTCCGAAACCAGCACGAACTGTACGATCGGATCGTTCACCGGGTAGGACGTACGGATGAGCAGGCGTGTCTGATCCCCAGCCCGTTCGATACTCAGTTTTGCGCGGAGCGGTGGTGCGATGTTGTTTGCGCTGGTGCCGAGGCTGAAACAATCCGCCATCGTGTCGGCGGTCGCGCCGAGCAGGGTGACGGTCGCGTTCAGGGATCGGCCCAGCTGCGAATGTACAGCGATATCACCCATGCCCAAGGCTGCGGCGGAGCCGGCCTGGCACAGACTCAGAAGAAGGCAAACAGTTTTGAAGTTCACACAGTCGGAAAACGATAAGGGGTGTACATCTCTATTCCGGCTAAGAACGCCACAACTTTAGGGTGCAGCGCCATATTGGCATGGTTTTTGTTGTTCACTCAACCCAATAGTACAAGCGCCCACACGACGACTACGTTGGCCAGCGCGATCATCACGGCTGCACTGCCCATGTCCTTGGCGCGTTTGATGAGTTGGTGGTGTTCGAGGGAAATCCGGTCCACCGCCGCCTCGAGCGCGGAATTCAGCAGTTCGACGATCAGTACCAGAAGGACTGCGCCGATCATCAGTGCGCGGCTGATCCCGGTCTCCCCCAGATAGAGTGCGAGCGGAATCAGCAGCAGCGCGAGAAACACCTCCTGGCGGAATGCGTCCTCGTGCCGGAATGCGGCCGAGAGACCGGCCCACGAATAGCCCGCCGCGTTCAGCACGCGCCGCAGGCCGGTCTTGCCCTTGTAAGGGCTGACGGGTTGGGTCATGCCTGGGCGGAGGCGACAGGTTTGTAGGCCAGATCGAGCTCGCGTGCGGCCTTGACGTCGTCCAGCCGCCGCACCGGCAGGCTGTAGGGCGCGCCCTTCACCAGATCCGGGGTGGTCTCGGCCTCCCGCTTGATCGCTTTCATCGCCTCGATGAAGCCGTCGAGCGTTTCGCGGCTTTCGGTTTCGGTCGGCTCGATCAGCAGGCACTCCGGCACCAGCAGCGGGAAATAAGTCGTCGGGGCGTGGTAGCCATAGTCGAGCAGGCGCTTGGCGAAGTCCATCGCCGAGACGCCGGTGGCGTCCTTCAGTTTTTTCAGCGTGACGATGAACTCGTGGCTGGCGCGGCGCTCGGGGTAGGCCAGGTCGAAGCCGGCTTCGCGCAGCTTGGCCATCAGGTAGTTGGCGTTGAGCGTGGCGTATTCGGCGACGCGGTGCATGCCTTCGCGTCCCAGCAGGCGCGCATAGATGTAGGCGCGCATCAGCACGCCGGCGTTGCCCATGTTGGCCGACATGCGGCCGATCGACTGCGGCAGGTCGGCCTCGGTCGCCAGCCGGTAGAAGCCGTTTTCGTTCAGTACCAGCGGAATCGGCATGAAAGGCAGTAGCCGCGTCGATACACCCACCGGCCCGGCACCCGGCCCGCCGCCGCCGTGCGGCGTGGAGAAGGTCTTGTGCAGGTTCATGTGGATGACGTCAAAGCCCATGTCGCCGGGGCGTACCTTGCCGAGAATGGCGTTGAGGTTGGCGCCGTCGTAATACAGCAGGCCGCCGGCGTCGTGGACGATCTTCTGGATGTCGGTGATGGTCTTCTCGAACACGCCGAGCGTCGACGGGTTGGTCAGCATCAGGCCCGCAGTCTGCGGGCCGACTGCGGCCTTGAGTGCAACCAGATCGACGCTGCCGGTCGCGTCGGTGGGGATTTCCTTGACCGTGTAGCCGCACATCGTTGCGGTGGCCGGGTTGGTGCCGTGCGCCGCGTCCGGCACGATGATCTCGCGCCGCGCAGCGTCGCCGCGCGCGTCGTGGTAGGCACGGATCATCGCGACACCGGCGAATTCGCCATGCGCGCCGGCCATCGGCGCCATCGACACGCCCGCCATGCCGGTCACGTCCTTCAGCATTTCCTGCAGCTCGTGCATGCTGGCCAGGAAACCTTGCCCGGTCTCGTCCGGGCTGGCCGGGTGGCGCGCCAGGAACTGCGGCAGCATCGCCAGCGAATTGCACGCGCGCGGGTTGTATTTCATGGTGCACGAGCCAAGCGGGTAGAACTGCGTGTCAATCGAGAAATTCTTTTGCGACAGGCGTGTGTAGTGGCGCACCACATCGAGCTCGGAGACTTCGGGCAGGGCAGGCCTGTCCTTGCGGAGGAGCGCAGCAGGCAGGTCGTCGAGACTGCCGCCGGCAGCCGGCAGCTGGGCGGCGGCGGTGCGGCCGGAACGGGAATGGTCGAATATCAGCATGGTCAAAACCTGGTGTCCGCGGAGGCATGGCTCCGCGGAGGGTTGCGTTTACTTCAGTGCAGCCAGCGCGGCATCGTAGTTCGGCTCCTGCTTGATCTCGGGAACGAGTTCGGCGTGGAGCACCTTGTTGTTCTCATCCAGCACAACGACCGCGCGTGCGGTGATGCCGGCAAGCGGGCCGCTGGTGATGGCGACGCCGTAGTTCTTCATGAAATCGGCGCCGCGCATGGTCGACAGCGTGGTCACGTTGTTGGTGCTTTCGGCGCCGCAGAAGCGGCTCATCGCGAACGGCAGGTCGGCCGAGATGATCAGCACGGCGGTATTGCCGACGGCCGCGTCGTTGAATTTCTTGGTCGACGTCGCGCACACCGGGGTGTCGAGGCTCGGCACAATGTTGAGGATTTTCTTCTTGCCGGCGAAATCGGCCAGCGAGACGTCGGCCAGATCCTTGTTGACCAGCTTGAAATCGGGTGCGGTGTCGCCGACTTTGGGGAAACTGCCTGCGACGTCGATGGGGTTGCCGCCTAGAGTCACTGCCATGATTGCTCTCCTTGAATAAATCAATTAAATGCCGGGCACTAGAACGATAGCGCCCGATCCATTTCCTGCCAATTAACTGCCGTGCTGGTCATAGCGCGCCAGATGCTCATCCAGGTTTTCGCGCAGCATTTTTTCGTATTGGTCCAGAAAATAAGCGATCGCAGCCTCTTTTTCCGCGATCAGCTGTTCCTTGCTCTCTGATGCCGCCGTGATGACGAAGGCGTTGAATCTCGATGCTGCAAATAGCGCGCATGCGCTGACCCGGCTGGGCTTCACCTCGTTCAGGTGGGTATTGGCCAGTTGAATGAACGAGTCGGTCATATCCCAGAACTGCTTGTCCCGCAGTACATCGCTCATGCTTGACTCCAATTAGCTCTTGTACGCACACGGCGGGGCTTCGCGCCGTTTCGACAGGATACGTTCCATTTGTTGCGCGTAGTGGCCGAGGTCGGCGGCGGTCTTGGTTTCAGTGACGCACACCAGGATCGCCTGACCGAGTTCGGGATACCAGCCGGAGAGGTCCAGGCCGCCGAGGATGCCCTGCGCGCGCAGGGCACGCAGCACGTCCTTCGCACTTGTGCCCTTCAGGGTATCGTCGTTGAGCTTCAACACCACCTCGTGGAAGAAGGGCGAAGCGAATACGCGTGTGACGCCGGGAATCGCCGCCAGCTTGTCGGCCAGCGCCACGGTATTGGCGTGGCTGTTGGCGGCGACTTTCGCCAAACCCTGCGGACCCAGCAGCGACATGTATTGCGTCGCCGCAGTGACCACCAGGCCCTGGTTGGTACAGATGTTGGAGGTGGCCTTGGAACGGCGGATATGCTGCTCGCGGGCCTGCAGCGTCAGCGCAAAACCCGGCTTGCCGTCGAGGTCGACGGTGCGACCGACGATGCGCCCGGGCATCTGTCGCACGAACTCCTGGCGGCAGCACATGAAGCCGAAATAGGGGCCGCCCGAAGCCATCGGCGCACCCAGCGGCTGACCTTCGCCCACGGCAATGTCGGCGCCCTTGGTGCCCCATTTGCCGGGCGCTTCCAGTACCGCCAGCGTGGTCGGGTTGATTAGCGCGATCGCCAGCGCGCCCTTGTCGTGTGCCCAGTCGGTCAACGCGTGCACGTCTTCCAGCACGCCAAAAAAGTTGGGTTGCGGAATGACGAGGCCGGCGAAGCTGCCGGGATCGGCCGGCAGCACGGTCTGGCCGGTGGCGAGGTCGTAGTCGAGCTCGACCAGTTCGATGCCCTGGTTCCTGACGGTGGTGTCAACCACGCGGCGGTAGATCGGATGGATAGTCTTCGGCACCAGCACGCGGCGCGAGGTTTTGTGCGAGCGGACCGCCATCAGCACCGCCTCGGCGAGCGCCGAAGCGCCGTCGTAGAGCGAGGCGTTCGAGACGTCGAGTCCAGTCAGCCGGGTCATCATGGTCTGGTATTCGTAGATCAGCTGCAGCGTGCCCTGGCTTGCCTCGGCTTGGTAGGGCGTATAGGCGGAGTAGAACTCGCCGCGCGTGGTGATCTGCCAGATGGCTGCCGGAATGTGGTGCTCGTAGACGCCGGCGCCGATGAAATTGGACCAGAAGCCGTCCTGCGACGCGCGTTCCTGCATCAGTCGCGTTACTGCCATTTCGGGCAGGCCGTCGGGTACGGCCTTCAGCTTGCCGGTCTTCAGTGCGGGCGGGATTTCATCGAACAAGTCCTCGATGCTGGCGGCGCCGATGGCGCCGAGCATGGTGGAAACGTCTTCTTCAGTGTGGGGGATGAAGGGCATGGCTTAAAAACCTCGTCCACGAAGGGCACGAAGCACGCGAAGAAAATTTCATGGTCCTTCGTGTTCTTCGTGGAGAAAAAAATCAGTGGGCTTCGGACTCGACCAGCTTCTGGTAAGCCGCGGCGTCGAGCAGTTCGGCGACATCGCCGGCATTGGCGGGCTTGAGTTTGAACATCCAGGCACTGTAGGCGTCCTTGTTCACGGACTCGGGGCTGGATTCCACGTCGCCGTTGGCAGCAATCACTTCGCCGGCCACGGGCGCGTAGACGTCGGATGCGGCCTTGACCGACTCGACCACGGCGCATTCCTCACCCTTGGCAAGCGTGCGGCCGGTAGCCGGATTTTCGATAAAGACCATATCGCCGAGCAGATCCTGCGCGTGATGGGTGATGCCCACGGTCAACGTGCCGTCGGCTTCGACGCGCACCCATTCGTGGCTGGGGGTGTATTTGAGGTCAGCGGGGATGCTCATGGTTTACTCCAAATAAATTATGGTTTTATCCACGCAGGACATGAAGACATGCTTTGCAGCCTTCGGGTTCTTCGTGGACGAAATTCAAATCAAAACTTTGCCGTTGCGCACGAACGGATATTTCACCACTTTGGCTTTCAGTTTCTTGTCGCGGATCTCGACTTCGACTTCCTCGCCCGGGGCGATCCCGAGCGGGATGCGGGCGAGCGCGATCGATTGCTGCATCGTAGGCGAAAACGTGCCGGAGGTGATTTCGCCGTCACCGTTTTTGGTGTGGACTTTCTGGTGGCCGCGCAATACACCCTTGTCGAGCAGAAGCAGGCCGGCGAGCTGCTTTGTCACCTCGCTGGCTTCCAGGGCCTTGCGACCGATGAAGTCGCGCGCGGTCTTCAGGTCCACTGTCCATGCGAGGCCGGATTCCAGCGGGCTGGTGGTTTCATCCATGTCCTGGCCATAGAGATTCATCCCCGCTTCCAGACGCAGGGTGTCGCGCGCGCCAAGGCCGATCGGCTTGCCGCCGGCTTCCATCAGCGCCTTCCAGAAGAAAGGCGCTGATTTCGCCAGCACCATTACCTCGAAGCCGTCCTCGCCGGTATAGCCGGTGCGGGCGATGAACATCTCGCCCATGGCGGCGGCGTTGAAGGGCTTGAGGCTGGCAGTGATCTGGTCGACGCCGGGCAGGGCTTCATTGAGGACGCGCGTGGCGTCGGGCCCCTGGATCGCGATCATGGCGAGGTCGCGGCGCGGCGTCAGCGTGAGGCCCATGCCCCAGTCGGTGTTCATCTTTTCCATCCAGGCCAGATCCTTCTCTGCGGTACCGGCGTTGACCACCAGGCGGAACCAGGACTCGTCCATGAAATAGATGATGAGGTCGTCGATGACGCCGCCGGCCTCGTTCAGCATGCAGGAATACAGCGCCTTGCCCGAGACCTGCAATTTGTCGACGTTGTTGGCTACCAGCCGCCGCAGGAAGACGCGCACGTTGGCGCCCTTGATGTCGAGCGGCAGCATGTGGGACACGTCGAACAGGCCGCAGCCGGAACGCACGGTGTGGTGTTCCTCGATCTGTGAGCCGTAGTTGACCGGCATGTCCCAGCCGCCGAAATCGACCATTTTGGCGCCGAGTTCACGGTGGGTGGCGTTGAGCGGGGTGTGTTTGAGCATGGGGCACCAAAAATAAAAAAGGGTGAAGCGAGGATGCGCTCCACCCCTCTGTCCTTGGTACCTGAGAGATTACAGCGGCTGATCCTATGAACCAGCGGGCTGCTGCCCCTTCGGTGGCAGTTGCGCGGATCTGATCCAGTCCGCGACTGCGCTCTCCAGAGTGTTCCGGTTGTTGCGGTCCTTCTGCCTGAGCGATTCCGGGTGGGTTACGCCTTCGGCGGCACGCTATTCGTGCGCTCTCCCGCAACGGGAGAGCGCACTATACCGAAGAAGCGCTGGGCCGGCTAGCTTGACGCTATTCAATATGTCAGTTGCAGGTTGAAGCCCATTGGTGTCAGGTCGTGCACGGTCAGTGGCAGGCTCAAGGGCTGTTCGCTGCGTGCGGGGATGCCGGTGGCGATGCGCTGCGCGTCGCCGAGGTACTCACTGGGGGCGAAGCTGCGGCGCGCCAGTGGACGGTTGTGCTGGTCGGTCAGGGTCAGCACGAGTACCGGCCAGGCCTGGACATGATTGGCGCGGTTGCCCAGGGTGAGCGTGAGTTTGAGGCGCCCGCTGGCCTCGGTTTGCAGGTCGGAGCCGACGATCTGCAACAGTGCCACGTTTTTGGGAAGCGAAAGCGTGCAGCCGAGCGTTGCGCAGGCTTGTTCGAATGCGGGTCGGGTTTGCGGCAGCCGGCTCACCAGGGTGTCGCGCAGAAAATAAGCGGTTTGTGCCAGTAGCACGACAAACAGCAACAGACTGGCCGTTCCCCACACCCAGGGGCTGATGCGGTGGGGGGAGGACGGTATGCGTGCCTTGCCGGGCATCGGGGAGGCATATTCGATGCGTGCGGCGGGGGGAGCTTCGGCAGCGGTGGACCGGCGCAGGGGCGTGGCGGGTTCGGGGGGATAACTGGGGGCGGTGTGAATCTGTGGCAGTGGGCCGGGGTCGTCCGGAACCGGAATGTCCGGGTCGATCAGGATGATCGAATCCAGCTCGAACGATGTCTCGCGCTGGACGATCCCGCGCGGGATATCGGCTGCGGCGATATCCTCTTCTGGCGACGGTGCGACGGGTTGCGCCTCGTCGGCCGTGTCCGGGATGACGGCCGACGAGGCTTCTTGTTCGGCGGGCGGGCGGGTTTCAGGCTGCGCAGGCGGTTCGACCAGTTCGGGCGCGGGCTGGGGCAGCGGCGAGCCGTCTTCCATGAGCAGGCTCAGGCGCGCATCGAAGGCCGTGCCGCACACGCTGCACTGCACCCAGCCCTGCGCGGCGTCGAGCTGGTCGGCGCCGAGACGGAATACGCTGGCGCAGTGCGGGCAGGTGGTGCGGTAATTCACCGCTTGATGCCAGCCAGACGCACCCAGCCCTCGTCGATTGTGGGCGGGTCGAAGTCAAACCAATCACGATAGACCGCCATGACCTCGTCTGCCTGTTCGGCCAGGATGCCGGACAGCACCAGCCGCCCGCCGGCGCGCACCCGGCCGGCCAGCAGCGGCGCCATGCCCTTGAGGGGATTGGTGAGGATGTTGGCGACGACGACGTCATACTGGCCCGGCGCGAGTTCGCCAGGTAGGCAGAAATGGGCGGAAACTTCGTTCAGCGCAGCGTTGTCGCGCGACGCGGCGACGGCCTGGGTATCGATGTCGACGCCGTCGACGCGCGCGGCGCCCAGCTTGACCGCCGCGATGGCGAGAATGCCGGAGCCGCACCCATAGTCCAGCAGCGTTTCGCCACCGGCGAGTTGCGTGTCAAGCCAGCGCAGGCACAGGCGCGTGGTGGGATGGCTGCCGGTACCGAATGCCAGGCCGGGATCGAGCTTGAGGTTGATCGCGCGGCTGTCGGGCGCGTCGTGCCAGGTCGGCACGATCCATAAGCGTGGCGAGATCGGGATGGGATCGAACTGCGATTGCGTGAGGCGTACCCAGTCCTGCTCGGCCACGATGTCGATCGTATAGTCGGTCGGAGCGGAAATGCCTGCCTGCTTTGCCGCGGCGGCCAGCGTTTCCGCCACGTCGGCGTTTTCGTCCAGCAGCACCACCGCGATGCTGTGCGGCCACAATTCGGCAGTCGGATGATCCGGTTCGCCGAACAGCGGGGTTTCGTCCACTGTGCCGGCGTCAGCGTCTTCCAGTGACACCGACAGCGCACCCACATCCATCAGCGCGTCGGACAACGGCTCGGCCTGTTTGGATTCGACGAGGATGCGAACGGATTGCCAGGGCATGGTAACAAGTGGTTAGCGGTGAGCAGTAAGCGGTAAAGGGCGACAGGGAGGGTTTTTTCCGCTGGCTGCTCACCGCTCGCCGCTTACCTGTCAGCCTTCTCCGCCGCCAGTTTGTGCTCCAGATAATGAATGCTGGTGCCGCCGGCGATGAAAGCCGCATCGTTCATCAGTTCCTGGTGCAGCGGGATATTGCTGTGGATACCCTCGACCACCATTTCCATCAGTGCACCGCGCATGCGGGCGATGGCCTGGTCGCGGGTATCGCCGTAGGCGATCAGCTTGCCGATCATCGAGTCGTAATGCGGCGGCACGTAGTAGCCGTGGTACACATGCGAGTCGACGCGGATGCCGGGGCCGCCGGGCGCGTGGTAGTTGGTCAGCTTGCCGGGGCTGGGGACGAAGGTCGTCGGATGCTCGGCGTTGATGCGGCACTCGACGGCGTGGCCCTTGAACTGGATGTCCTTCTGCTTCCACGGCAGTTTCTCGCCGGCAGCGACGCGGATCTGCGTCTGCACGATATCGATGCCGGTGATGAGTTCGGTCACCGGATGTTCAACCTGCACCCGGGTGTTCATTTCGATGAAGTAGAACTCGCCGTTCTCGTAGAGGAACTCGAAGGTGCCGGCGCCGCGATAGCCGATCTTGCGGCAGGCTTCGGCACAGCGTTCGCCGATCTTGTCCCTGAGCTTGGGATCGAGTCCGGGGGCCGGCGCCTCTTCCAGTACCTTCTGGTGGCGGCGCTGCATTGAGCAGTCGCGTTCCCCGAGGTGGACGGCGTTGCCATGTTCGTCGGCGAGGATCTGGATCTCGATGTGGCGTGGCGTCTGCAGGTATTTTTCCATGTAGACCATGGGGTTGCCAAAGGCGGCGCCCGCTTCGGTCTTGGTCATGGTCACCGCATTCAGCAGCGCAGCTTCGGTATGCACGACGCGCATGCCGCGGCCGCCGCCGCCGCCGGCGGCTTTGATGATGACCGGGTAGCCGATGCGGGCGCCGATCCGTACGATTTCGTCGGGATCGTCCGGCAGGGCGCCGTCGGAGCCGGGCACGCAGGGCACCTTGGCCTCGATCATTGCCTGTTTGGCGGCGACCTTGTCGCCCATCAGGCGGATATTGTCGGGACGCGGACCGATGAAGGTGAAGCCGGACGACTCCACGCGCTCGGCGAAGTCGGCGTTTTCCGACAGGAAGCCGTAGCCGGGATGGATGGCGGCGGCGTCGGTGACTTCGGCGGCGGCGATGATCGACGGCACGTGCAGATAGCTCTGCGCCGACGGCGCCGGGCCGATGCATACCGATTCGTCGGCCAGCTTTACATACTTGGCGTCGCGGTCGGCCTCGGAATACACGGCGACCGTCTTGATGCCCATTTCGCGGCAGGCGCGCTGGATGCGCAGCGCAATTTCGCCGCGGTTTGCGATCAGAATCTTTTCAAACATTTTGGTTCTCCGCGGCGAAATCGCCCTGACGGCCTACGGCCGTTGCGCGTTTTGGCTTCGCCGCTGCGCTGCCTGACGGCAGCGGGTCTCCGCGGTTGGCGATGAGGATTTTCTCAAACATGGTTTAGGGGCTAGAGGCCAGGGGACCGGGGTCAGGGAAGGTGCTGCGCGCCGAGTTCAAAGGCGCGGCAAAGCCGCTCGTTCGCTGAATCCGGATCCTTGGTCCCTGAATCCTTTCCTCAAGCAATCACAAACAAGGGTTCGCCGTATTCCACCGGCTGACCATTTTCGACCAGGATGGCCTTGATGACGCCGCCTTGGTCTGCTTCGATTTCGTTCAGCAGCTTCATCGCCTCGATGATGCATAGCGTATCGCCGGCATTCACGTTCTGGCCGACCTCGGCAAAGTTTTTGGAACCGGGCGCCGGAGCGCGATAGAAGGTGCCGACCATGGGCGAACGCACGACATGTCCCTCGGGGACAGCATCTTCCACCGGGGCCGCGACCGGGAGTGCCGCGACCGGAGCCGCCGTCTGCATCATTTGCGGGGCGTGCGCCATCATCATCGGCGCGCCAGCGATGCTTTTGGCGATGCGGACTTTTTCTTCGCCTTCGGTGATTTCCAGCTCGGCAATGCCCGAGGCTTCGACCAGGTCAATGAGCTTTTTCAGTTTTCTGAGATCCATGGGGGGTCCTGTTTTGGAGGTGACGCAGCGCGTATTCCAGCGCCAGTTCGTAGCCGTGCGCGCCCAGACCGGACACCACGCCAACGGCGAGGTCGGAGAAATACGAGTGGTGGCGGAAGGATTCGCGCGCGTGAATATTGGAAAGATGAACTTCGACAAACGGAATGGCGGTCGCCGCCAGCGCGTCGCGCAGCGCGACGCTGGTGTGGGTGTAGGCCGCCGGGTTGATGACGATGAAATCCACCTGGTCACGGGCGGCCTCATGCAGCCGGTCGATCAGAGTGCCTTCATGGTTGTGCTGAAAGGTTTCGACGTGCGCCCCGGAGGCTTCTCCCAGATTGACCAGCGCACGATTGATGTCGTCGAGCGTGGCGAGGCCGTAATGTTTGGGTTCGCGGCTGCCCAGCAAATTGAGATTGGGGCCATGCAACACCAGGACATGTGGGCGCAGACTGGGGACCGATTTGGCCGACGTGCGGCTGGTTCGTTTGGTCGTCATGGCGGCGAGTTTGCCGTAAATGAGGGTAAATTGTCCAGATATTGACGCTAAATCGCAACTATGAGCCGATTTTTCCCAGGGCTTGCTCGAGCGTTGCGCGCGGCAGCCGGCCCAGGTGGCTCAATGCGATGTGACCGTCGCGATCAAGCACGATCGTGTACGGCAATGCACCGCTCGGGTTGCCGAGTTGCCGGGCCAGATTGTGCGCAGCGCCCTCGCCGATTAGGATTGGATAATTGACCGATACGCGTTGCAGGAATTGCGTGACGTTGGCCGAATTATCGATGGCGATACCGACAAATTCCACGCCTTTGGGCCGATATTGAGTACGTAGGGAAACAAAATCCGGTATTTCCTCGCGACACGGCGCACACCAGCTGGCCCAGAAATTCAGGACGACGACTCGTCCGCGCCATTGCGACAGCGGCTGCGGGTGTCCTTGTGCATCCGGAAAACCGAGCTGCCACAGCCCGGAGACCGCGGACGCAGTGGGCGTTGTGGGCGCATAGCGTGCCTGCGCCAGCCAGATTCCCGCCGCCAGCGCAGCCAGGACCAGGGGAAGGCCATACAGCAGTTTTTTTTGCATAAGGTGATGGTGCACCGTTAAGTTTCCCACCCCGAAAATGGGATGGGAGCCGGGCATTCAAACAGCCAGGCCTGCCGGGGGACGCAGGGAGACACGGCCATCAGGCCGGCTGTTTACAGCGTGCCGTAGGAATGCAGGCCCGACAGGAACATGTTCACGCCGAGGAAGGCGAATGTTGTGACGAGCAGGCCGCCCAGCGCCCACCATGCGAGCATCGGTCCGCGCAATCCCTTGACCAGGCGAATATGCAGCCAGGCGGCGTAATTGAGCCACACGATCAGCGCCCAGGTCTCTTTCGGGTCCCACGACCAATAGCCGCCCCAGGCCTCGGCCGCCCACATTGCACCGAGAATGGTGGCGATCGTGAAGAAGGCGAAACCGATCGCGATGGACTTGTACATGACGTCGTCGATCACTTCCAGCTTGGGCAGGCGGCTGGCGAGAATGCCGCGCTGCGCCAGCAGGTAGGCGGCGCCCAGCATGGCGGAAATCGAGAATGAGCCGTATCCGATGAAGTTGGCCGGGACGTGCAGCTTCATCCACCACGATTTGAGCGCCGGGACCAGCGGCTGGATCTCATGCGCACCGCGATCCAGGGCGTACCACAGGATGAAGCCCACCGCTGCCGAGATCACCAGCAGCACGAAGGCACCCATCTGTCGCGTCTGGTAACGTGCTTCGTAATACAGGTACAGCATCGCGGTGATCAGGCAGAACAGCACGAACACTTCGTATAGGTTGGAGACCGGGATGTGACCGACGTCGGTGCCGATCAGATAGGACTCATACCAGCGCACCATCAGGCCGATGAAGCCCAGTGCGACGGCAGACCACGTCATCGCCGTAGCCGTTTTCATAGTGAACTCGGAACGCGCCAGCAGACCTATCCAATAGGTCAGGGTGGCGAGCCCGAACAGGGCGCACATCCACATGATGGCCGCCTGGCTGGAAATCAGGTACTTGAGGAAGAAGGCTTCATCCATGCGCGCCAGGTTGTCGTGGTACTGGCTGATGGCGAACAGGCTGACCGCGCCGACGATGATGAAGAGCGGACGGAACGATTTCCAGAACCAGCCGAACACCGCCAGCGCCGGAATGGCTGCCAGCAGGATGCCCTTTTCGTACGGATCCATGAATTCGCCGAAACGTGAGAGCGCGAACAGGCCGCTCGACGCGATGATGACGGCGAATAGCCAGTCGAACCACGACAGGCGCTTCAGGAGCGGGGCGGGTTGATGCAGGGCGAGTTCCATGATTGTGACCTCCGGATTACTTGGCAAGCGTGTCGAGCGCCTGCGCGTGTTGGGTAAACTCTTTTTCGAAGTCTATCGTGTGTTTGGCCGACGACATGGCGAGCAGGGCGTGGCCAGGTTTGATGCGCAGCCAGACCCGCCGTTCGCGTACAAAGAGCATGAAGAATACGCCGAGTGTCAGCAAAAACGAACCTAAATAGACCACGTTCTTCCCGGGTGACCGGGTAAGCTGCAGGCCGCTCGCCTTGACCTCGTCATAATGCATCAACTGCAGGTAGATCGGCGCGCCGTAGACGAACATGTCGCTGACACTATTGAGGGTGTCGCGTACCAGCCAGCCGGTAGCGTCATCGGGCTTGGGTTCGGGCAGATGGGCCTGGCGATTGGCGATTCTCAGTGCCTCGTATGCCGAAAGTTCAAGAATACGCAGATAAGTCCCCGCCGCTTTTTCGCGCTCGGCGGTGGGTACTTTTTCTTCGATGAACTGGCCCAGGGTCTGAAACCCGCCTTTGGCAAACAAGGCCAGCACCTGTGCGGCGCTATTGGTCAGCTTGCTCTCGATTTGCGGGTCCGATGCATTTTGCGGCAGGGCCTGATGGGCAAAATTGGCCGCGATTTCTTGCCGCCATGCTGGATTCAGCAGGGCGCCGCGCAGCCGCATGAACGTCTCGATGTTGCCGTCCGCGTCGAGGGGCATGCGCATGTAGCGGAAGGCCTCGTTCGGTGCGTCGCGCACGCCCGACATCATGTACCAGCGGCCATCGAGTTCCAGCGGCAGCATGTAATTGCTGAACTCATGCGCCTGCCCGCGCGAATCGCGCAGCTTGTATTGGAAGCTGGGGCCGACGTTGCGCAGATGCTTCTTGTCGCTGATCGGGCTGCCGCCCAGCACGCTCATGGTGCTGCCGGTCTCAGCGGCGTCGCCGCCCATGTTCTCGATATTGAAAGGCCGGAAATCGGTGAACTCCAGCGTATAGTCGCCGGCCTCGCTGGTCAGCGTGGCATTCTGGTGTACGGTGCCGTCGATGGGGAAGGGCGAGGCTGCAGGCGCAAACAGGTTCCAGCCGCGGAGGCTCAGACGCGTGCCGCCATCGGCAAAGCTGGCCTGGTAGATCGCGATGCCGTCCTGGATCAGCGGATGGTTGACGGCGATCGTCGCATCGCGGATTTTCTTTCCGGATCGGTCGAATATTTCGAGATCGCTCTCGAAATTCTTGGGTTGCCCCGTCGTGTAATGTTCGATGCGGAATTGCTTGAGTGCCACGGTGAAAGGCAGATCCTGCACCAGATAGCCGTCAGCCACATTCAGGAACACCACGTCGGCACTGGAACCCTCCGGAATCTGCACGCTCCCGCGAAACGACGGATTGGACGGCGACAGACGCGAAATCGCCGGTACCTGGCTCTGGGGAATATCGCGGGTCTCGATTTTCTTGTAACCCAGCAATTGCTGCACCTTGAATACCAGGTTGCCGTCTATCAGGCCGCCGATGCAGATCATCACGATGGCTGAGTGCGCCAGAAAATAGCCGAGGCGGTTCCAGCTGCCGGCTTTGGCGGCGAGTAATACGCCTTCCTCGCGCGGCAGGTTCTTCACCTTGTAACCCTGGCCTTCGAGGTAGCGCTGCACGCTGGCGGCGAGGGCTTCGGGCGCTTGCGTCGTGACAGCCTCGTGCTTGTGCTTGAATGCATTCAGCGATTGTTCGCTGACGTGTTCGCGAAAGCTTTTCATCTCGCGTGCGAAATTCGGTGCATTACGGTAAATACAGACAGTGGTGGAGACGACCAGAAAAGTCAGGATGACCAGAAACCAGGCTGCGTGATAGACATCGTACAACCCCAGTTTTTCATAGGCCTCGAACCAGAACGGCCCGAACTGGATGATGTAGTTGTTGTAGGGCTCGGCCTGCTTCAGTACGGTCCCGATAATAGAGGCGACAGCCAGGATGGACAGCAGGCTGATCGCGAAACGCATCGAGCTCAACAACTCGAACACGGATTTTCCGAAGGACGGGGACGTGGAATTCATGGGGGCGGCAATACCCTCTAGGGCACCAGAAAAAAAAGGGTGACCTGCGTCACCCTTTCATCGACTCAAATAAGTCGGATAAGTTTACCCGCAAGGGGTAGGCCGTGCTTGTAAAGCCGGTAAACCGGCAACAACCACGCTCTAACGCAAGCCCTGAATATAAGCGGCCACGGCCTTCATGTCAGCATCCGTCATCTTCGCCGCGATGGTGCGCATCATCTTGGCACCGTCGTTGGCGCGCGTCTCAAGGCGGAAATTGTTCAGTTGTGCGTAAATGTATTCGCTGTGCTGTCCGGCCAGACGCGGAAACTGGACGGGGACGCCTTTGCCCTGCGGGCCGTGGCAGGATGCGCACGCCGGCACGCCAGCGCCCTGTACGCCGCCACGGAAGATCTTCTGGCCGAGCAGCGCCAGTTCCTGATCCTTGGACGTACCCGGCTTGGGCTGCTGGGCGCTGAAGTAGGCGGCCAGGTTCAGCATGTCCTGCGGGCTGAGACTGGCGACGATACCGCCCATCACCGCATTCTTGCGCTCACCCGACTTGAAGTTGGTGAGTTGCTTGTCGATGTATTCCGCATTCAGGCCGGCCAGCCTGGGATTGGCCGCGACGGTGCTGTTGCCGTCCGCCGCGTGGCAGCCTGCGCAGACTTGATTGACGATGCTTTCAGCCGCCTTGGGATCGCCTTTGCTGGCCGGGCCCGCAGCAGGTTCGTTGGCAAAAGCGGAGGTGGCGGCCAGTGCGGCAACCAGTGAGACGACGAGTTTCATCAAAAGCTCCTGAAGCTTGCAAAACTTGGGAAAACGGGTAGTTTAGCGGCAACTAATATGACTGCCAAGCCCGTGCTCAATCGCGCTCAATTCCATACCTCGGTCGCCCAGCTGCGCGATTTGCCCTACAGTCGCGCCGAGATTGCGTTTGCCGGGCGGTCGAATGCCGGAAAGTCCAGTGCGATCAATCTGTTAACGCGTAAAAACCGTCTGGCGTTCACGTCCAAAACGCCAGGACGGACGCAGCTTATCAATTTTTTCGAATTGGATGCCGACACCTATCTGGTCGATCTGCCCGGCTACGGCTATGCGAAAGTGCCGCCGGAAGTGAAAGCAAAATGGGAAGGCCTGCTATCACGTTATCTGCAGGAGCGCGAGGCACTGGTCGGCATGGTGTTGATCATGGACGCGCGCCACCCGCTTACGCCGCTGGACCGGCAGATGCTCGACTGGTTTACGCCTACGGGCAAGCCTGTACATATATTGCTGTCGAAGGCCGACAAACTTTCGAACAGCGAGAAGGCGTTGACGCTGCGCCGTGTCAAGCAGGAACTCATGCCGCAGGCGCGCGTCACTGTGCAGCTGTTCTCAAGTCTCTCCCGTTTGGGGGCCGAAGAAGCCGCGGCCTTGATCGAAGACTGGCTGGGCCATGCGCAACCGGTACACCCGGGTACGACCGCCCCCAACCCATTGTCCGACGACGCCCCACAAAAAAGCCCCGATCAAGGGAGGGATCGGGGCTAAAAAATGCCTTAAGGGGATTAAGGCATCCCGCTCAGGGAGGAGAAGCGGGAGACGATACGAGACCGTCTGTTTCATAGAGCAACCTTGGGCTGAAATAGTTCCAGCTACCCACAAAATTTTTTGGAGATCTTTGTGAATCTGCCATTTGGCCAATTCCCAGCTCGCCGGATGCGGCGCATGCGACGCGACGACTTTTCCCGGCGCCTGATGCGTGAGCACACACTTACGCCTAACGATTTTATCTATCCAGTATTTGTTCTGGAGGGTCAGAACAAGCGCGAGCCAGTGAGTTCAATGCCGGGTGTCGAGCGACTGTCGCTCGATTTATTGATGCCGGTAGCCGAGGACTGCCTGAAATTGGGAATTCCCGCTCTGGCGCTGTTTCCGGTGATCGATGCCGGCTTGAAGACCTTGGGGGCGGAAGAAGCGTTTAATCCCGAGGGCTTGGTGCCGCGGACTGTGGTTGCCCTGAAAAACCGCTTCCCCGAATTGGGCATCATCACTGATATTGCGCTCGACCCATATACCAGCCATGGCCAGGATGGGCTGCTCGATGACAGTGGCTATGTCATGAACGATGAAACAGTGGCCGTACTGGCACGACAGGCTGTGACCCATGCCCAGGCGGGCGCTGACGTAGTGGCTCCCTCCGACATGATGGATGGGCGGGTTGCGGCACTCCGCGCCGCGCTCGAAGAGGCGGGGCATATCCATACCCGTATCCTGGCCTATGCTGCCAAATATGCTTCCAGCTTTTATGGACCGTTTCGCGATGCTGTCGGATCGGCTGCGAATCTGGGAAAGGGCAACAAAACCACGTATCAGATGGATCCGGCCAACAGCGATGAAGCGTTGTGGGAGGTCGGCATGGATTTGCAGGAAGGTGCCGACATGATCATGGTCAAGCCGGGGTTGCCGTATCTGGACGTCATTCGCCGGGTCAAGGATGCGTACGGGGCGCCAACCTATGCCTATCAGGTCAGCGGCGAATACGCTATGTTGAAGGCAGCAGTACAAAATGGGTGGCTGGATGAACGGGCCTGCGTGCTGGAGGCCTTGGTGGCCTTCAAGCGTGCTGGGGCGGATGGCGTGTTGACGTATTTTGCGCGTGACGCCGCCCGCTGGTTGCGTGCCGAAACCTAAACTTTCGTGCCATAGGGGCCGATAGAAAGCAGGTGGGGAGCGGTTTCTCCCTAATATGTCAGGAGCGCAAGGTGACGCTGAGTTTGAGTAAGTTGATCGGGCGCGGCCGGAGCATCGCTGATGATTTTGACAAAACCATCATCAGCTTTGAGTCGCCCTACCGCCTCAAGGATCTGAGCCCGTTGTCAGAAGGCGAGCCGGAAACCCAGGAAGAACGTCTGGGCGAAAAGCTCTTCAAGCTGCGTTTTGCGCAGCAGGACGAGGTGTTCAATCATGCCAGCATGCTGGTGCAGAAGCGCTATGCCTGGCGCGGCTTCCCCAAGGCGCAACTGAAAAAATACCCCAATCGCATCACGATTCTGTCGTTTCACCAGGAAAAAATCGTCGGAACCGTCACGGTCGGCTATGACTCGGAAGAAGGCATGCTGGCCGACGAAATCTATAAACCGGAAATCGATGCGCTCCGCGCACAGGGCAAACGGGTCGGCGAACTCAGCAAGCTTGCCATCGACGAGAATATCGGCTCCAAGCAACTGCTCGCCAGCCTTATCCATATCGCGTATCTCTATGGCGTGATCCACGAATGCACCGACGCCATCATCGAGATCGTGCCCCGCCACAAGGCTTTCTACGAAAGGATGCTGGGCTTCAAGCAGATTGGCGAGGAAAAAATGAACAATCGGGTCAATTTCCCGGTGTTGCTGATGCATCTGGAACTGGATTACATGCGGAAACAGATCGAGACGCTTGGCGGCAAGGGCAAGGCCGCCAAGGATCGTAGCCTCTATCCGTATTTTTTCTCAGCACATGACCAGGAAGGCATCCTTGGGCGCTTGCTGCGGGAGGAAACCTGAACTCGACTGGCGCGCCCTCCTTCGATTACCACGAAGCGTTTAGTCGTAATATCGGCTGGTTAACGCCGCATGAGCAAACCCTGCTGCGCGGCAAGAAAATTGCCATTGCCGGGCTGGGAGGGGCGGGCGGCGTGCATCTGCTGACGCTGGCCCGCCTGGGTATTGGAAAATTCCACGTGGCCGACCTCGACGATTTTGCCCTGGTGAATTTCAACCGGCAGGCAGGGGCCAGCCTGGGCAGCCTGGGTCAGCCCAAAGCGCGGGTCATGGCTGGACTGGCACGCGAGATCAATCCCGAACTGGATATCCAGGTATTCGACGAAGGGGTGCAGCCGCAGAATGTGGACGCATTCCTGGACGGCGTCGACCTGTACGTGGATGGCCTGGATTACTTTGTTTTTCCGGCCCGCCGCCTGGTCTACGATGCCTGCCGTGCCCGCGGCATCCCGATCACCTTCGCCGTTCCGCTTGGCATGGGCGCGGCCGTGCTCAATTTCCTGCCGGACGGCCCCAGTTTCGACGATTATTTTCGGCTGGAGGGCACACCCGAGGACGAATGGCCGACCCGTTTCCTGGTCGGACTGGCCCCCGCCCTGCTCCACCGCGGCTATCTGGTTTATCCCGAAATCGTCGACTTCAAGGCCCAGCGTGTCCCGTCGACTGGCTTGGCATGCCAGTTGTGCGCAGGGATGGCCGGTACCGAGGCCCTGAAGATCCTGCTGGGCCGCGGGAAGATCCGTGCTGTGCCCCACAGCATGCAGTTCGACGCCTACACCGGCAAGCTGAAGCACGTCTGGCGCCCAGGCGGCAATGCCCATCCGCTCCAGCGGCTAGCGATCGCGTACGTCAACTGGCGCCTGTCGCGCGCCCATACCTGACCCGGATTCTCGTCGTAAGGCGGGGCAAGAACAGACGTGTCCGGCATACTTCAAACTACTCAAATCCCCTTTAGTAGAAAGGTGTCGACAATTTGACAGTTGCCCAGCTTGGCAGATGTCGGTTTTTTTTACATTCCACCCTATTGCGCTCAAGATGCATTTCAATAATGTATTGATATATATGTTGATTTTTTAACTGGCATGCCATGTGCTTTATGTTGGCCAAGGCAAGGAAGGCGAATGCCCAGATCAGAAGTCAACTCAAGGAGCGCGAAATGAAATTCAATTTGAAATTGGTACAAGCAGGTTTGATTGCTGCCATGACCACCGCAAGTGCCGGTTCCATGGCTGCTGTGTTTAACGATTTTCAGGTGACCGAAGGTTCTGTGCCCGGCGCCACGGCGAACACTTTCACGGCCGACAAAATTACCGGCAACTATGTGGAAGTCGTTACGTTCAACCCGCTGAGCGCCACTTCGGGCACGTTTGCCACCTCCATCAAATGGCAGGCTGGCCAGTACGTTAAGAATGACGGAACGGACCCCGTTTCCAACCAACTCGGCTCGTTGTTCCCGCAACAGTACGGCCTATATGGCCTCTTGCAGGGCTCCGGTTCGTACTCGACCAGCGGCGCGGGTGTAACCACCTTCACGTTTAACCCGGGTGGCAGCCTGAACGTCTGGATCGATCCCAATAGCAACACGACCTTTACCGCACCGGCCACGGGTAATCTCGCATGGACGACGGGAAATACCGGCGATCCTGATTACCTGATCGCAACCGGTGCCCTGTTTGGTGGCCAAGGTACGCTGGATCCTACCTTGCAGACCTGCCAAGGCGGCATTAACTGCGGCAGCTTCGGCACGACGACCAGCTTCCTGCTGACGGCGCTCGGCTCGCAGTATTTCACCGCTCCGGTGCCCTTCTACAACGTTTCGTTCGAATCCGGCCAGTTGAACTCCTTCGTGGTGGCTGGTACGCAGACTATCAACGGTTCGCTGGACGTGGTGTTCGGTGTGCCTGAGCCGACCAGCATCGCGCTGATGGGTCTGGGCCTGGTTGGACTGGGTGTTAGCCTGCGTCGCCGCAAGCAAGCAGCCTGATCTCGCTGTACGCGTTCATGAAAAGCCCCAAGGCAGAGCCTTGGGGCTTTTTTTGTGGCGGCTGCCACAAAAGAGGGATTGAAGATCCGATTGGCCTTGGCTCCGCCGTCGTGGTGCTTATCGAATTGTCCACTACCCTTCGGTGTCTTCTGAAGGCGGCACAAGAAAATCGCCGGCGCCTAGGCCTGCTTCAATGCAAAACGGCAGGGGCGCTTGCAGCCTGGGCTGGCTGGCCGCTCCTGCTTGTTGTGCCTACTACCTATGGGGAAATCGCCCGGGTAAGAGGTAGGTTCAGGTTCTACTAGACGGATTCCGAGTTGGTGCCTCGCCTTCTCGAATAGAGACATGATCCTGTCGCCATCTTGGCGGAGGCAACAGTAACACCCTTGTGCCTCCCATCAGAAAGGGGCCTAGACGACGGCCCCTTATATCGCGTTTGCTTGGCGGATGGATACCTTTAGCGGTTGCCAGAAACCTCAATGGTTTTGAGGAGGGCGCTTGCCTTATCGCGTTCGTCAAAGCGTTGGGATGACGTCAGAAGCTTCTGCAGCAGAGCTCGAGCTTCGCTGATCTGTCCAGATTTGACCAGTGCTGCGGCCCAGTGATATTGCACAGATGGCGTTTTCGGCATGGCTTGGGCAGCCTGTTTCAACAAGGGGGTTGCCTCCTGGGTTTTGCCTTGCTGCAAAAGGCTCCAGCCATATGTGTCCATCACGATGGGATTGGCGGGCTGCAGACCGTAAGCGCGCTGCGCGTAACCGAAAGCTGCAGGATTGTTCTGTTCCTCGAGCAGGGCGGCCAGGTTATTGAGTGCCATCACATGATTGGGCGTGGCTTTAACAATTTGCTGGTACTCGGCAATGGCTTGGCTGGTTTGTTGCTTTTGTAGATAGAGTCCCGCCAGATACATGCGGAAAACATTGTCATTGGTATGTTGCTTGAGCCATTGCTGAGCAACTTGTTCGGCTTGGCTGGACTTGCCTGCCCGTAGCAAGGCCAGATGATAGGTGGCCGCAGTATCCGAAGACGGTGCGATTTGATAGGCGCGTGCCAGGGCTTGCAAGGACGCATCCGGTTTCTTGAAACGTGCGGCAAGCTCGGCCTCCAGATTGTATCCGGTCGCAGCCTGAGGATTCAGCGTCTGGATCGCGCGCGCTTCCTGGAGGGCGTTCTCCTGCTGGCCCTGTGCGGCATACAGGCCGGCCAGCGCAATATGCGCATCAAGATAGTTGGGCGCAAGACGAATTGATTTCTGCAGCGATTTCAGGGCGGCATTCATGTCGCCGGCAACCCGTTGCGCCCAAGCCAGGCGATACCAGGCAACGGCTGAATTGGGCGACCGATTGGTGACATTGGTATAGGTGTCGATTGCATCCTTCTTGTGTCCGGCGCCGAGTTGAGCCTGACCCAGGTTGTCGAGGAACGTCGGGTTGCCGTTGTTGGCCTGGGCGGCTTTCTTCGCCACCTCAAGGGCCAGTTCGGGCTGGCGCGTTTGGTTCAGGTAATGCAGGGTCAGCTGGCTCACGGGTTCAAGTGCATCCGGATGCGACTGGATGGCTTTCTTGAGATACGTCACGAATTCAGCCTGATTTCCCAAGGCCAAGGCAATACGCGCCTGCCCCATGAGTGCGCCAAGGTTATCAGGCGATTTCGCCAGGATGCGTTTGAAGCGTTCGCTTGCCTGGGCGGGTTTCTTTTCCTCGATATCCAGATTGGCCAAGGCGCTGGCCGCAGGCAAGAAGCCGGCGTCCAGGGTCAGGCTATGTTCAAAAGCCTGGCGCGCGGCCGCCGGATTGCGCTGCATGAGGTGAATACGGCCCACCAGTACATCAGGGAGCGGATTGGTGGGTTGGGCGGCAGCCATTTTCTGCAAGGTGTCGAGTGCACCCTTGAGGTCGGCCTTGCCGACTTCCGAGGTTGCGAGCAGTAGGTAGGCCTGAGGATCTTCCGGGTTGGCTGTGATGACGGACTCAAGTCCCTGAATGCCCTGTTGATCGCCAGTAAACAACTGGTTTTGCGCCAGAGTTCCGCGGATAACCGTATCTTTCGGGTCTATGGTGCTTGCCTGGCTCAGATAGGCCATACCGCGCTCGGTTTGCCCTAGATTGAGTGTCGCCTGGCCGGCAAGGAGGTAAGCCTTGGCGTTGTTTCGCTGCGCGAGCAGCGGTTCCAGGGTCTTGATCACATCGGCATTGGCGCCCATGCGCAACTGGGTGGCGGCCAAGAGCAGGCGCGCCTCGGGAAGCTCGGTCGTACTGAGCACCTTGTTGAAGCTGGAAAGGGCGATCTCGTCGTTCTTGAGGGCGTAGTTGATCGTGCCGTAGAGCAGGTTCGCCTGCGGGTTGTCAGGGTTGTCCTTGAGGACTTCCTGTAGCAGATTGATGGCTTCGTTGTTCTTCTTTTCCTGGTAATACAGATAGGCCTTCAGGTATTTGGCCAGTACAGCCTGCGGGCGCAGACTGCTGAGCCGCTTGATCTCGGCCTCGGCTTCCTTCACCCGGTTGACGGACAGCAAGGTCATCGCTTTATAAGCAATGGCATCGAAATCCTGGGCCTTTATCGTGAGCGCGTGGTCATAGGCGGCAAGCGCGTCGTCGGGCTGTTTGATGGCGCGATAGAGATCGCCCAGCAGATACCAGGATTCCAGGCGGCTTGGATCGAGGGTGGTGGCCTGCTTGGCGCTGGCTACGGCTGCGTCGGTGCGGCCCGCACTGTATTCGCAGCGCGCACGCCCTAGATAGCTGGGTGCGAAGGACTTGTCCGACTGGATCGCGCGGTCGAACAATTGGCAACCTTCGGGATACTTGCCGAGACCCAGGAGGGCATTGCCGCGCAGATCCAGGATCTGAACCAGGATGCCGGGTTCCTCCGTATCGACCGCGGGCAGCGTGTCGAGGATCTGCTGGAAATTGCCCTGATAAAGCTGCGCCCTGGCGATCGGGATGCGTGCGCTTTTCGGGTTGATGCCGAGCTTTACCGCCTTGTCGAGCTGGGTTTCCGCCTCGCCGCCCAGCCGCAGGTCGAGGTAGGCGTTACCCAGCAGCCAGCGTGCCTGCGCGTTGTTGGGATCCTTCTGCACCGCATTTTTCAGTTCGAGGATGCTGGCCCGCGTATCACCTTTGCTTTGGAAATCCTTGGCACGCTCGATGTGTTCCTCGACGCTTAGATGGGCACTGCGGTCGCAGCCTGACAGTGAGGCCGCCGAGGAAAATACCAGCGCGAGCGAAAGGACGAGCGGGGCGATACGTGGGAAGTGGGGGCGCATGAGAACCTCAGGGGGTGACGGTCAGTTGTTGGTAGAGCGCACGGGCCTCGGTATCGCCCTGGAAGCCGACACGGCGATCGAGCAGTGACTTGAGTTCCTGCCGGGCGCGGGCCTTGTCTCCGTTTGCGTTGAGCGCATAGGTCAGATGCCATTGGATATCCGCATCGTCGGGCGCCTTGGATTGCGCGTTCTTCAATGTATCCAGGCCCTTGGCGGCATTGCCCATGCGAACCTGTAGCCATCCATAAGTATCGAGCACATCCGGATTGTCGGGTTTCAGCTTCAATGCCTGTTCGGCAAAGAGCATAGCCCGTTTGTCGTTCAGCTCCGACAGCGCCCAGGCCAGATTGTTCAGCACGAGCAGGTTGCCGGGGTTGCTCTTGTCCAGCATCAGATATTGCTCGACTGCGGCTGCATACTGTTTTCGCTTGAGCAGGTTTTCTGCCAGGGCGGCACGCGTGCTGGCATCCTGGGGGTGGGCGGCCAGCCAGTCGGCGAGACGCTTCTCGCCGGCTTCGGCGCGTTGGGTGATATTGAAAACCTGGAGTTGACGTATCAACAACGCGCCGGAGGGCGCCAGTTTTTGCGCACGCTCGAACGCGGCAAGTGCGGCAGCGTAGTCCTTGCGTGCAAACGCGGTGTCGCCCTCGAGCGTGAAGCCGGCGGGGGAAGCGGGTTTTTGCTGTTGCACCTGCTTGGCGAGTTTGAGTGCATCATCAAACCGTGCGCTCTGAATTTCGACGCCGCCCAGCATCAACTGCGCATCGAGAAAGTCGGGCTGGATGCGTAATGCATCCAGCAACGTGTTGCGTGCACCCGGGAGGTCTTTTGCAACGATCTGGGCGGTGGCGAGCTTGATCAATGGAGCTGCCTGTCTGGGCAAGCGCTCGGCGAGCTTGCGAAAACTGCCCAGTGCGTTGGTCGTATCCCCAAGCGCGAGTTGCGTGGTGCCGAGAAGATCGAGGGCCGCTGGATTGTCGGGTTGGGCATTGACGGCTTCGCGGGCCACGGCGAGCGCCTTGTTCTTGTTTCCTTTGGCGAGCAGGTACCTCGCCAGCGTCACGCGTGGCTGCAATGCTTGCGGATGCGCTGCGGCGGCTTTCTCCAGCCAGTTTATGTAAGTCTTTTCATCCTGGTTACGCAGGGCCAGATCCGCCAATGCGAGCATGGCATTGAGGTGTTGAGGATCGGCCTTGAGTATGCCTTCGAAACGTTGGCGCGCAGCGTCAGGTTGCTTGTCCTTCAGGTCGAGCTGCGCCAGGTTGGCCGCAGCGGGGAAGAATTTGGAGTCGAGCTTGAGCGCGTGTTCGAAGCTGTCGCGTGCGTGGACTGTATCCTGCTTGCCGAGATAGGCGGCACCCCGGTAATTCCAGACCAGGGGGTTCGCACCCTGTTTCTTTTCCAGCGCGGCAATGCTGGTCAACGCTGCGTCGAACTGCTTGTGTTCCAGCTGGTTGAGAATGATGAAGGTGTCGGCCCTGCTGCTGGCGCCTTCCATATTGGAAGCAGTTTGCAGGTCGGCCATGGCGCGGTTGTCGCCCTGGGCCAATCGGGAGATGCCGAGTTCGGTCCGGATGGCGGCACTGTCTGGGTTGCGCTGCGCGGCCTGCTCGAAAAAAGCCGAGGCTTGGGCAAAGTCTTTTCTTGCCAGAGCGACTTCACCGGCGACGATCAGGACGCCGGCGTCATGGTTGGCCGCTCTGAGAGCCGGAGCCAGCGTATTCGCTGCGTCGTTGGGGCGTCCCAGACGCAATTGCGAGGCGGCCAGCAAGCGTAGCGCATACAAGTTGCCGGGCGCGGCCTTGACGACCTTGTTGAGATACGTTTCGGCAGTTTGCAGATTGCCGAGCGTATATTCGATCGAGCCACCCAGCAATAGCGCGGGCACGAATTCCGGTGCGCTCTTCAGCACATCGGCCAGGTGGTCGCGCGCGCGCTCGGTTTTTTTCTCGCGAAAGTCGATCAGTGCCTGGGTATAACGCGCCAGCAGGCTGTTGGGCATCACTTTAAGGGCCGCGTCGACTTCCTTGCGTGCGTCGTCCAGCCTGTTTTCGGTGATGGCGAGACCTGCCAGGGCCAGACGGGCATTCGTGTCGCGTGGGTCGACCTGCAGCGTTTCCTGATAAATCGCTGTGGCTTCAGCCGACTTTCCCGTGGCACGCAGCAGATCGCCTTTCAGCAACAGACTGTCCAGGTGTTTGGGATCGATGCGCAGTGCGAGGTCAAGGTTTTGCATGGCCTTGGTGGAATCGCCGTCCGTCAGGGCCAGCTTTGCCAACGCCAGCTGCACTTCGGCATTGGCGGGTGCGATCTGCTGTGCGTGTTGCAGGGTTTTGCGCGCATCCTCCCGATGTTCCAGTCCGAGTTCGGCAGTGGCGCGCAGCGCTTGCAGTGTGGCGGTTTCTGACCCGCCGCCGGTTGGAGCCGGCAATTCGTCCAACACGCGCTGGAATTCGCGTTGCCCCAGCAAGCTACGGGCGATCATGGGATTGACCTTGTCGGCGGGGAAGCCGGCCTCGCGTGCGCGACGGAATTCCTTTTCCGCACTGGCCAGGTCGAGTTGGGCGAAATACAGCTTGCCCAGTTCGAAGCGGGCCTCGGCGTTTTTCTCGTCTTTCACCACGGCATTCTTCAGCTGGATCATGGCAGCCTTGTAATCGCCGGTCGCGAGTTTTGTCCGGGCTTCGGTAACCAGGGTGGCGCTGTCTTCCCCGCCGCAGGCTGTCAACAGACATGCGCCGAGCAACAGGGCCGGCAGTAGCCGGGGAGCGGGAAGGGGGGATGGCATGAAGATCTCCAGTATTCGTGCGGGTAGGCGGCGTGGTACGCGAAGGCTATTTCATGCCGATTTTTGCCATGAGGTCATACAGAGTGGGACGGGTGATGCCGAGCAGTTCGGCAGCCTGGGCGATGCTGCCGTCGCTGTGCGCCAAGGCGCGGCTGACGGCGAGACGTTCCGCGTTCTCGCGCGCCTGGCGCAGATTGAAAGGAGGGGGCTCGGTGTGGCCGGTGTCGAGCCCAAGGTCGGCAGCGGTGATCTGGTTGCCTTCCGCCATGATGGTGGCGCGTTTGATCAGGTTTTCCATCTCGCGCACATTGCCGGGCCAGGCATGGGCTTCCAGTGCTCCCAACGCGTCGGCCGTGAAGCCGCGGATGTTGCGACCCTGTTCGCGCGCATAGCGTTCGAGGAAGGCTTGCGCCAGCAATACGGCGTCGCCGGGACGCTCGCGCAAGGGCGGGATTTTCACCGAGATTTCAGACAGGCGGTAGTACAGATCCTCGCGGAAACTGCCTTCGCGAATCATCCCGGCGAGGTCGCGGTGAGTGGCGCAGACGACGCGCACGTCGACCGGGATTTCGCCGCGGGCACCCAGGCGTTCGATCACGCGTTCCTGCAGGAAGCGCAGCAGCTTGGCCTGCAGGGGCATCGGTAGATCGCCGATTTCGTCGAGGAAGAGCGTGCCTTCGTTGGCATATTCGATACGGCCGATTGTCTGCTTGGCCGCGCCGGTGAAGGCGCCTTTCTCGTAGCCGAATAATTCGGATTCCAGCAGGGTGTCTGGAATCGCCGCGCAGTTGATGGCGACGAAACGCTTGCCCGCACGAGGCGACAGTTCGTGGACGCCACGTGCCAGCACCTCCTTGCCGGTGCCGGATTCACCCAGCAGCAATACGGTGGCGTTGGCGGGCGCGACTTTTTCCACGGTACGGCAGATCTTCAGCATGGGCTCGCTGCTGGTGATCAGCCCTTGCAGAGCAGAGCCGCGCTGTTTGGCGGCGAGCATCCGGTTCTCGATTTCCAGTGTATGGACATGCAGGGCACGGGCGATCATCAGGGCCAGCACGTCAGGGTCGAAGGGTTTCTGGAAAAAGTCGTAGGCACCGAGATGGATTGCTTTCACTGCATTGCTGCGATCGAGGTTGCCGGTGACGACGATGATCTTGGTAGACGGCGCGAGCGAGAGGATCTGCTGCAGTGCCGCCAGGCCTTCGGTGGCGCCGTCGACGTCGGGTGGCAGGCCGAGGTCGAGCAGCACGACCGGGGGCTCGTGGCGACGCAACTGGGCGATGGCGCCGTCGCGGTCGGCGGCCATGACCAGTTCGTAATCGGCGAGGCTCCACTTCAGCTGCTTTTGCAGTCCGGGATCGTCTTCGACCAGCAGTATCTTTTGTTTGGCGTCGCTCATGCGGCGTCTCCTCCAGCAGGTGAATGATTGTCCAGCGGCAGGCTGAGACGGAAATGGGTGCCGAGGCCAGGCGTGCTGTCCACCTCGATGTTCCCGCCCAGGGCACGCAAGGTTTCACGACATTCGTAGGCACCGATACCCATGCCGGCTCCCTTGGTCGAGTCGAACGGCTGAAACAGCCGGGTGCGGACGAATTCGTCGTCCATGCCGCACCCTGTGTCGACGATTTCAATGATTGCCCGTCCGGCTTCCTCGAAACCGCGCAGCGTGACCTGGCCGGTCGGCGGCGTGGCCTCAAGTGCATTTTGCAACAAGTGGCCGATCGCGCGGGTGAGTCGGTCGCGCTCGGCGCGCACGCGCAACGACGCGGGCGGTAATTCCAGGATGGGGCGCAGCTTGAATGCCTGTTTGCTGGCAACAGCTTCATTGAGGATGTCGGACAACGCCACTGACTGCGCCTGGGTCGCATCGCTGCTCCGGCGCAGTTGCGCCAGCACCTTGTTCATGCGGGTGACCGCATTCGCCACCGTATCCAGCATGTCGGCCTGGAACTCAGGCTTGTGTTTGTGTTTCTCGGCATTGGCCAGCAGAAGGGACAGTTGGGCGATCAGATTCTTCAGGTCGTGGATGACGAAAGTCGTGGTGCGATTGAACGATTCGAACTGGCGTGCCACGATCAACTGATTAGATGCCCGCATCTGGGCCAGATGCGCTGCCGCCTGACGGGCCGCCACCTTCAGCAGGTCGCTGACTTCCCAGTTGAACGTGACATTGCCCAATGAGTGTTTCAAGACGACAAATCCGAGCAGCTCCTCGTGCAGCATCAGCGGCACGACCAGCCAGGCGTTGTCGGCGTGTTCGAGCCATGCCGGCGTACTCAGGTCACCGTACAGATCGCGGCGTACTTTCATTTCGTCCAGATCCACTACCCATTGTTTGCTGGAGAGCCATTGAATGAACGGCGCATCGGCGGGCTCAGTTCCCTGGAGATCGGCCCAGTTCCAGTGGCTGGCGCGTTGATAACCGGCGTCGCCCTCGCGCATCCAGAGCGCCCCGCCTGGGCTTTCGAGCAGCCCCGCCAGTGCCTCGACCGCACGTTCGCAGAGCTGCTCGCCGGGCCGGCCTTCGGTGAGGGTACGGGTGAAGTTGAGCCACTCTTCGCGGTAGTCGTAGCGGTAACTGAAGAAATGCTTGGACAGGAACACGCGCAAGCGGGCGCGCAGGGTGCCGGAAAACATCAGCAGCACCAGCAGCATGGCAGCGGCGAAGATGAAGACGGTTTGCACCACGTCGCCCCATTCGCCGCCGAACAGGCGCAGGTAATAGCCTGCGCTGGCCATCAGCAGAAGGTAGATGCCTGCGGCCAGCAGGCTGGCGGTATGGAACGCCATGCTGCGTGACAGGCCGACCGGCGCAGCCCATTCCGGATTGCGGGCGGCGGACACCGCAATCAGTGGCGTCACCAGGGCGGCCACATAGCCTCGTGCGGCCCACACTTGGGCGTCCATGGCATTGAACAACGCGGCATTGGCGTAGAGGTAGAAATCGTAAACGAATAGCCCGCCCAGCCCCAGGCAGAGGAACTTGATCGCCCAGCGGTCTTCCGGGCGGGTGCTGCGGTATACCTGTTCGGTGAGCACCAGGCCCATGACGGTCAGCAGAACCAGCCCGAGATTGCCCGCCCAGCGCGCCAGCACCGGCTGGGTCGGCGCAATGAAGGGGTAGAGGCTGGTGAGAAGCAGAACCCCGACGAGTGTCCCGCTCAGGATGCGGATGAGGCGGATCGGCGCAGGCAGGGCGGCGTCGGAGGGCAGACGCAGTTGCAGGATATACAGCAGGAGCGCCAGCCATGCGCCGTTGCGCGCCACTTCGGCCGCCAGGCCGAGCTGGGGGGGCAGGGCACCTAAGGCCGTGAGTGCCGAGAATGCGCCCCAGATGGCACTCAGTCCGGTTGCGAGCACCAGTTGGCGGCCTTGCGGGCGGCGGCGCCAGCTGGCGACGATCAGGCCGGACAGGCCGAGATAGGCGAGCGCTGCCAGCCCATAACCGACGGCGGCCAGGAGAAGCAGGGTGTCGGGCATGGTCGGTTCCGGGCGCGTGCGCTCAGCGCACGCCCTTTCCCCACAACACGACTTGCGCGGTCTGGAACAGGATCATGAGATCGAGGAACAGGCTGTGGTTCTTGACGTAGTAGAGATCGTATTGCAGCTTGTGCATGGCGTCTTCGTCGCTCGCGCCGTACGGGTAGCGCACTTGCGCCCAGCCGGTGATACCGGGTTTGACGGTGTGGCGTACGCCGTAATAGGGGATTTTCTGGGTCAGGTCCGCCACGAAATAGGGGCGCTCGGGGCGCGGGCCGACGAAGCTCATGTCACCGAAGAAGACGTTGAATATCTGCGGCAGTTCGTCGATGCGGGTGCGGCGGATGAAACGTCCGGTGAGCGTCACGCGGCTGTCGTTCTGGCCGGCCCAGCGCGGCTTGCCATCTTTCTCGGCATCGACGCACATACTGCGGAACTTGAGGATGGTGAAATTGCGGCAGCCCTGGCCGACGCGCTCCTGGCGGTAGAGCACTGGCCCCGGGCTTTCCAGCTTGATGAGCAGGGCGGTGAGGGCCATGATCGGCAGGCAGACGACCAGCATGGCGGCGCTCACCAGCAGGTCGAACAGGCGTTTGGCAGTATCACGCAGCATGCCCTGGTGAAATCCCTCGGACAGGATCATCCAGCTGGCATTCATCGAGTCGAGTTGCAGATGGCCGTTCTCGCGTTCGAAGAAGCTGGACAGTTCAAGGATGCGTATGCCGTACAGCTTGCATTTGAGCAGGTCCTGTACCGGCATGCCGCCGCCGCGGCGGTCGCGTACAGCGAGGATGATTTCGCTGATTTGCAGGCGAAGCGCCAGTTCGGGAAGGGGTTCCTGGGTGTCGAGAATACGAGCATGATCGACGAAATGATGACTACCGCCCATCGGCAGATAGCCGATGACCTGGACATTGCTGGCGCGGGAACGCTTGGCCAGCATGGCTTCGACATGGGCGGCGCGGCTGCCGGTGCCGATCACCAGGGCGCGGGTCTTGAGCGCGCCAACGCGTGCCCAGCGAATGAACAGGGCGCGGCTGAGCAGAATACCCAGTAATGCCAGGCCGAAAGACAGAAGGAAGGCGCCCCGCCCGACCAGCAAAGCGGGAAAGAAGTAGAACAGCAGGCTCATGGTCACCAGGCCCAGTCCGAAACTCAGGCCCAGGCGCTGCAGCAAGGCACGTACTCCGCCCTGCCATTCGAGATCGTACAGCCCGCTCGCGGTCATCAGCCCCAGCATGACGACAGCGAAGGTCAGGGCTTTGGGCAACAGGGGGTCGAGCTCAGGCGGAATCATGCTGCCATCAAGGAAGCGGGCGCTTACCCCGGCGTAGATAGACCCGCCCAGGATCAGCGTTTCGATCAAGACCAGCAGCAATAAATTCAGCGGCACATAGTGCCGGAAAAATCGGATCACAGCCGTTCACTCATAAGAATCATGGAGGGTGAGCGAGCATCTTCCATGCCAGAGCATGCTGCAATGAGAATGATCAAATGAGCGTCCTGACCTGTGGCAAGCGCAGGCGACGGGGGCTGCCATCGGCTTGCAGGCGTTTCATGTTGCGCAGTTCGGCGGCGGGGTAGACGACCAAGTCGACCCGGGCGCGCGGGTCGTCGATCATGAAGCGCGGATAAATTCGCCCCGGGGTGTCCGAGGTCCTGTATTCGCCGGCTTGATAGGCCGCAGGCAGGCGCATCAGCAGAAATTCGACGTCTTTCTGGTGGTCGGTGAACAGTTGCAGGTTGATGTCGGCATGCGGGCCGGCTGTCCCATTGAGTACCGATCCGGTGAGATGCGGGTCGAAATCCACGAGTTGCTCCATGTATTCGATCGCGGTTTGTCGCAGCAGTGTCAGTTGCGCCCGGGTTTCGTCGGTCTGGTAAATGGCCTGGTAGCTGCGTAGCGCCTCTTCGATTTGCTGGTTGTCCGGCAGATTGCCGCTGTCGGGCGCGCCAAGCTGACGCGCTGCCTTGCGTTTGGCGCTGCCGTAATCGAGGCTGCCGTCCTCGGCCAGCATGCGTGCCGCTGCATGGGCGATGCGACGACGCATATCCTGATGTTTCATGGTGGCGTTCCGGTTCCGTACATGGGTGTGGCGGGCTCCACTGGCGTCTCGGTGCCCGTGCTCCATCCGGCAGGCGGCGCGTCGGGCGGCGGGAATTCCTGGTAGAAATGTTCGACCATCCCGCCTGGTGTTGTGCCGAGGACCTGCCCCAGGAATTCGCCTATCAGGGTATCGGGCAGACGCGTGCCGGTGTTCGGATCGATATTCACGCTGATGATGCCGCTGGGCATGGTCCAGCCTTGCTGCGGCATGTTTTTCAGCGCCGGGCCCATGAATCCCATCCAGATCGGGAGCGCGGATTGCGCGCCGGTTTCGTGCCGGCCGAGGGAGCGCGGTTGGTCGTATCCCATCCAGGCGATAGCCACCAGGCCAGGCGTGTAACCGGCGAACCAGGTGTCGCGTGCATCGTTGGTCGTGCCGGTCTTGCCGGCGATGTCACTGCGTCCAAGCTGGCCTGCGCGTGCACCTGTCCCATAGCGCACCACGTCCTGCATCATGCTCGTCATCAGCCAGGCATTGCGCGGATCGATCACGCGGGGTGCATTCGACCCCACCGTTTGCGGCTTGGCTTCCATCAGCAGCCGGCCGTCCTTGTCGTAGACCTTGTCGATCAGATAGGGCTTGACGCTGAAACCGCCATTGGCGAAGACGCCGTAGGCTGCGGCCAGCTGGAGCGGGGTGACGCTGCCGGCACCGAGCGCCATGGTGAGGTAAGGCGGATGGCGGGCGGGATCGAAACCGAAGCGCCGGATGTAGTCACGCGCGTAGTTCGGACCGATGCCTTGCAGGATGCGCACCGACACCAGGTTGAGCGATTTGGTCAGCGCCGTGCGCATGCGCACTGGGCCGCTGGTGTCGCCGTCGTAATTCTGTGGCTCCCATGCAGTGCCGCCGGCCTCTTCGGCGCTGAGTGTCAACGGCATGTTGTCGATCATGGTGGCCGGGGTATAGCCTTTTTCCAGCGCGGCCGAGTAGATGAACGGCTTGAAGCTCGATCCCGGCTGTCGCCAGGCCTGCGTCACGCGATTGAATTTGTTGCGGTGAAAATCGAAACCGCCGACCAAGGCGGTGATGGCGCCGTCATTCGGGTTCAGGGCCACCAGCGCGGCTTCCACTTCGGGAAGCTGCGCGAGCCGCCATTGCTGCGGTTTGCCCGTCGCCTGCACGCGTACGATCGCCCCGGGGGCGAGCTGCCGACCTTTCTTTTCTGCCATCCAGTTGGCCACCCATTTGAGTGAGGCACCTGAAATATCGACCACTGTGTCGTTTTCCAGTCGGGCGCGGATCAGTTTGGGGGTGACGCCGACGACCACGGCAGGTTGCATGTCGTTGACCGGCGCGAGATCTTCCAGTGCGCTGGCGATGGCCGTTTCGCGCTCGGCCTTATCGGCGGGCAAGCTGATTTCCTTCTCCGGGCCGCGATAGCCGTGGCGCTGGTCATAGTCGGCTATGCCTTGCCATACCGCGAGGTCGGCCGCGGCCTGTTGGGCGCGGCGCAGCGTGGTGACGGCCTTGTAGCCTGAGCTGTAGATGGATTCGCCGTATTTCTCGAACAGGGCCTGGCGTACCATTTCGGCGACGTAGTCGGCCGAAACATCCGTTTGCTGGCGCGCCTGGCGGATGACCAGTTTCTGTTTGACTGCGGCTTGCCAGGTCGGCTGGTCAATGAATTTGAGTGCACGCATCCGCCCCAGCACATATTCCTGACGTGCCTTGGCGCGCGGGAAGTTGACCACGGGATTGTAACGTGACGGTGCTTTCGGCAAGCCTGCAAGCATGGCGAATTCCGCCAGCGACAATTCGCGCATCGGCTTGCCGAAGTACGTACGTGCTGCAGCTTCGAAACCGTAAGCGCGCTGGCCGAGATAAATCTGGTTGAGGTACAACTCAAGGATCTTGTCCTTCGACAGGCTGTGCTCGATCTTCATCGCCAGCATGGCTTCGGACAGCTTGCGGGTGAGCGTTTTCTCGTTCGACAGGAAGAAGTTGCGTGCCACCTGCATGGTGATGGTCGAGGCGCCTTCCTTGGCGCCGCCGGATACCAGGTTCGAAACCGCAGCGCGCAGCACGCCCAGAGTATCCACCCCGCCATGCTCATAGAAGCGCTCGTCTTCAGCGGCGATGATCGCCTGCTTCATATAGATCGGAACTTTGTCGATGGCGATAAAAGCCCGACGTTCTTCACCGAATTCGCCGATCAGGGCGCCGTCAGCCGTGTAGACGCGCAATGGCAGCTTGGGTTTGTAGTCTGTCAGTGCTTCGAGCGGCGGCAGATTCGGATAAATCAGGGCTGCAGCCAATCCGGCCAGGGCTGTGCCAACGACGCCGAGGCTGACAATCAATGCCAGTGCGTAATGCCACCATTTAGAAAACATCCGGTTCCTTCTTTGGAGACGCCATGCATTTGGAAAACCGTACCAAATATCGAGCCCAAGGATGGGCGGCGGGTCCGTCTCGATAACCCGCTGTTTCTTATGCGCTTGGATTCGTCACGTGCCGCGCTAGTGTACTTGGGTACCCCCATGCTCCGGCGGTGTTGCTCGAATCTGCCAAGTGATGCCTAAAGTTTCCGACGATTATAGGCGTTAGTGGTGTTGGAAATTGGACACATATGTTCAACTCTAATGTTGTCGCAAGAAAAAAACTGTTAAAAACCGTGTGTTGTTGCTAGCATCTAAAAACAATAATAAGAAAAAGCGCCAACCCACAGAAGTGTAAAGGAAAACTCTTGCACCTGAATATCAATCTGGACTGGCTGTCTGCCAAGGGTCTGCCCATCCTGGGGCTCGACATCAGTACGACTGCGGTCAAGCTGGTGGAGTTGTCCGACGCAGGAAAAGGCATGCTGCGGGTGGAACGCTATGTCATCGAGCCCTTACCAAAGGATGCCGTGACAGACGGCAATATCGCCAATCTCGATCAAGTGGCCGATGCTTTGCGGACCGCCTGGAAGGATCTGGGAACACGGATCAAGAATGTGGCCCTGGCGTTGCCGTCGTCGGCCGTCATCACCAAGAAGATCCTGGCCCCGGCCAGTCTCAAGGGGATCGACCTGGAGAATCAGGTGGAAGCTGAGGCCAATCAGGTCATTCCCTTCTCGCTCGATGAGGTGAATCTGGATTTCCAGGTGCTCGGCCTGTCGCCCAGCAGCCCGGACGACGTGCAGATTCTGCTTGCCGCGGCGCGCAAGGAAAAAGTCGAGGATCGCGTGGCGGCCGTCGAGGCGGCCGGTCTGAAGGCGCTGATCATGGACGTCGAATCGTATGCCACGCAGACCGCCTACGAACAGATCGCCCAGTTGCTACCCAATAGCGGTGCCGGGCAGACCGTGGCGATCATCGACGTGGGTGCACAGAACATGCACATCAACATCCTCAACGACAATGAGTCGGTCTATCTGCGCGAACACGGTTTCGGCGGCAATCAGCTCAACAACGAGATCTCGCGCCGTTACGGCATGACCAGCGAAGAGGCCGAAAATGCAAAGCGCAAGGGCACGCTGCCCGAGAGCTATGACATGGAAGTGCTGCAGCCCTACAGCGAAACCCTGGCCATGGAAATCGGCCGTGCCCTGCAACTCTTCACGACCTCGACCCAATATCGCAAGGTCGACCAGATCCTGCTGGCCGGCGGCGGCGCCATGATTCCCGGTATCGACGAAGTGGTCGCCCAGCGCACGGGCACGCCGACGATGGTGGTCAACCCGTTTGCCAACATGGCCGTCGGCTCCAAAATCCGGCCCCAGGCATTGACCGCTGATGCGCCTTCCCTGTTCGTCGCTTGCGGCCTCGCCATGCGGAGGTTTGACCCACAATGATCCGCATTAACCTCCTCCCCCACCGCGAACTTGCGCGCGCCGCCCGGCGACGCCAGTTCAATATCCTGCTTGGAATTGCCGTTGCGACGGGTGTTCTGGTTGTCGTTCTGGGACATAGCGTGATCGCCGCGCGGGAGTCCAACCAGGAAGCCCGCAATGCTTATCTGGAACAGGAAATCGCCAAGCTCGACGGCCAGATCGGCGAAATCAAGAAAATCCGCGAACAGACGCAGGCACTGCTGGCACGCAAACAGGTCGTCGAGACCTTGCAGTCCAACCGTACCGAAGTCGTCCATTTGTTCGACCAGATGATCCGTCTGCTTCCGGACGGACTCTATCTCAAGTCCTTCAAACAGGCGGGCGATATCGTCACGATCAGCGGCTATACCCAGTCGAGTGCGCGCGTTTCCACGTTGATGCGGAATCTCGACGGTTCACCCTGGTTCGAATCGGCCACGCTGGTCGAAATCAAGGCCGCCACCGTGAACAATCTGCGCGCCAACGAGTTCGTGCTGACCGTCAAGCAGACGCATCAGCAGCCGGACAGCGCGAATGACAAGGGGGGCAAGGCATGACCCTGGACGAACTCAATAAACTCGATCTGAAGACGCTGGCCGACTGGCCACTGCCGACCAAGCTCGTTGCGCTGGCATTCCTGTGTGTGGCGATCGTGCTGGCAGGCTGGTGGTTCGACTGGCGCGGCGGAATGGAAACGCTCGATACCGCGAAGCAGAAGGAAACCGAGCTGCGCAGCGTGTTCACCACCAAGAAGAATCAGGCCATCAATCTGGAGGCATACAAAAAGCAGCTGGCCGACATTGAGCAGGCGTTCGGCGCGTTGTTGAAACAATTGCCGAACAAGCAGGAAATGGATGCGCTGATCACGGACGTCAACCAGGCAGGCCTGGGGCGCGGCTTGCAGTTCGATTTATTTAAGCCCCAAGCCGAGACCGTATCCGAGTTCTATGCTGAAACGCCCATCCAGGTCAAAGTGACCGGCGGCTACCATGACATTGCCGCCTTCGTCAGCGACGTTTCCAAGCTCCCGCGCATCGTGACCCTGCAGGATATTTCCATGGAGCCCGCCAAGGATGGCGTGCTGAATATGGACGCCATCGTCAAGACCTACCGTTACCTGGACGACGACGAGGTCATCGCCCGGAAACAAAAAGCCAAGGAGCAAAAGAAATGAAGCGCCTGGCCATCGTATTGATAATCACCGGTTTGAGCGGCTGCGGCAGCGGCGACATGGACGACCTGCACCGATTCGTCGCCGAAACCGGCAAGGACATGCAAGGGAAAATCGATCCGCTGCCTGAGGTGAAGGCATACGAGCCGTTCAGTTATGCAGCCTTCGACTTGCCGGATCCCTTCAAGCCGAGAAAGCTCTCTACCGGCGGCGGCGGCGGGATGCAGCCCGATCTCACCCGCCCGAAAGAACCCCTGGAAGCATTCTCGCTTGAGACGCTGAAAATGGTGGGCGTGTTGTCACAGAACGGAGTAAACCAGGCGGTGATCAAGACACCGGACAATGCGATTTACCACATCAAGAAGGGCAATTACATGGGTCAGAATTTCGGCCTCGTGACGCAGATCAGCGATAGCGAAGTGACGCTGCGTGAAATTGTCCAGGATAGCGCCGGGGATTGGTCAGAGCGTACCAGCACCCTGAATTTGCAGGAATGATTTGTAGTACTGAATTTCAAAGAGGCTGACATGAATGCATTGCCGAAAATTGCCCAGAAAATGACCCGCCACCTGTTCGGGCTCATCCTATTCACAGGTTTGGTGCTGCCGTTCGCGGTGCGCGCCGCCGACGCGCCGCCCACGGGCAATGCTGTGCAAAGCGTTGAAACCACGACCTTGCCTGGCGGCAAGATTGTGGTACGCGTCAATCTCAAGAAGGCGCTCGTAGCCACACCGGCCGGCTTTACGGTCGGCAATCCGCCGCGCATCGCGCTCGACCTGCCCGACACGGGGAATGCGCTTGGTCGCAACACCGTCGAAGCCAACCTCGGCCCGTTGTCGAGCGTGAATGTAGTGCAAGCCGGGACCCGAACCCGTCTGGTGCTCAACCTGAACAAATCGGTTGAGTATGAAGCCAGCGTGGACGGCAAATCCCTGCTGATTGCCCTGGGCGATGTCGGGGCCAGCGCTGCGCCCGTGAATGTCAGCCCGCGTTTTGCCGAGGCGGCGGCCGACGGCGCGCGCCACACGATTCGTGATGTCGATTTCCGACGCGGCGCGGCAGGCGAGGCGCGTATCGTGACCACCCTGTCCGATGCACAGGCAGGGATCAACATCCGCCAGCAGGCCAACGGCGTCGTCGTCGACTTCATCGGCACCGACCTGCCCAAGGCCTTGCAACGTCGCCTGGATGTGGCGGATTTCGGTACGCCAGTGCAGGTCGTGGAAACCTATACCCTGGGCGACAACACGCGCATGGTGATCCAGCCCAAGGGCGGCTGGGAATATTCCGCCTACCAGACCGACAACAGCTTTATCGTCGAAGTCAAACAGAGCGACGACGCCCAGAAGAAAACGGCTGACGGCAAGGTGAAATACACTGGCGAGAAACTTTCGCTCAACTTCCAGAACGTCGAAGTGCGCTCGGTGCTGCAGGTCATCGCCGATTTCACCGGCCTCAACATCGTCGCCAGCGACACCGTGACCGGTAACCTCACTCTGCGGCTGAAAGATGTGCCATGGGATCAGGCGCTCGACCTCATCCTGCAGACCAAGGGATTGGACAAGCGCCAGAACGGCAACGTGATCTGGATCGCGCCCAAAGACGAGCTGATGACCAAAGAGAAACTGGAGTTCGAGTCCAAGAACGCGGTTGAAGACCTGGAGCCCCTGACCACCGAATATATCCAGCTCAACTACATGCGGGCGGATGAGGCGAAATCGATGCTGTACGGTGCGTCCGGAACTTCGTCCGGGTCTGCTGGAAGCAACAACTCTGTGAACTGCTCGGCTCAGGCACAAGGTCTGACCAGCGCGGCGGCACAAGCCTCGCAGCAAGGCACCGGAGGGAGCGACCAGAAGATACTTACCAAGCGTGGCCGTGCGACCTACGAACTGAAGACCAATACGCTCATCATCACCGATACGGCGCGCAAGATTCAGGAGGTTCGCGAACTGCTCGCGCGTCTGGATGTGCCGGCCCGCCAGGTCATGATCGAGGCGCGGGTCGTGGTGGCAACCGATGGCTGGAGCCGTGACCTGGGTGCGCGTTTGGGCTTCACGCAGGTTAACAAGGTCGGAAATGTTTTTGGCGACAAGCAGCAGCTTGAGGGGATTGGCAGCGGGCAGGATCTGCCAACCGCAACAGGTGCGGCCGATTTGTCGCTGTCCCTGTTGAACCTCGCCAATGGCAACCTGCTGAGCCTGGAGTTGCGTGCGTTGGAAGCCGACAGCCGCGGCAAGATCATTTCTAACCCGCGCGTGGTGACGTCGAACCAGAAGCCGGCGGTAATTCTCAACGGTACGCAGATTCCGTACATCACCCCTGCTTCGCTAGGCTCACCTGCCACGGTAACGTTCAAGGATGCCTTCCTGTGCCTGCTGGTCGATCCGCAGATTCTCAACAACGACTCGATTATCCTCACTGTCGAGGTGCAGAAGGATGCGGTGAACGACCTTTTGTCCGTGCAGGGAAACCCTGCGATCAACACGAAGCGGATTAAGACTCAGGTGCGCGTGAACAACGGCGAGACCTTGGTTCTGGGCGGCATCTTCGACGGCGACGAGAGCACGAGCGTGAAAAAGGTGCCGCTGCTGGGCGACGTACCGATATTTGGCAATCTGTTCAAGACTACGAACAAGCAGAATAGCAAGACCGAACTGATTATTTTCCTTACGCCGCGTATCCTCGACGATCGTCTGTCGATACGCTGATTTCGGTTGATCCTCAAAGCGCGGGGCATGCCCCGCGCTTTTTTCGTCCGGTTTTCTCTCATGCGCTCACCCTTGCACTGCTGTCCATTGGGCTGTGCTCCATTAGAATGGCGCCATGAGCAAGCGAGACAATCTATACCTCGTCGGGTTGATGGGGGCCGGCAAGACCACCGTGGGGCGGTTGCTGGCCAAGCATTATGGATGCCCCTTTTACGACTCGGATCACGAGATCGAGGCGCGTACCGGCGTCAAGATTCCGGTCATATTCGAGATCGAAGGCGAGGCGGGTTTCCGCAAGCGCGAAGAAGCGGCGATCGCCGAACTGACGGGCTTGTCCGGTATTGTTCTGGCCACGGGGGGCGGTGCGGTTCTGTCGGCAGCCAATCGCGACAATCTGAAGAAAAACGGAGTGGTGATTTATTTGCGCGGCATGCCCGAGCATTTGTATGAGCGTACGCGGCACGACCGCAACCGCCCTTTGCTGCAAACCGATAATCCGCTCGCCAGGCTGCGGGAACTGTTCAAGCAACGTGACCCGCTATACCGTGAAGTGGCCGACATCGTGGTGGATACGGGCCGGCAGAGCGTGGCAGGCATGATCCGCGTGCTCTATGGCAAGCTGGATCTGCTTAAAAGCGGGCTGCCTTTGCCTGACACGGCGGACTGAATGCGGCGCGTCGTCTGCGTAGCGTGGTTTTGCTTGCTGGCGGGAACGGCGGTCGCAACGGATTACCGTGCGAATGCGCAGGATTACCTCGATCATGTGCGTCGCCTGCAACCAGGCGACCGCTTGCTGCTGGAGGCGGGCGATTACCGGCAGGGTTTGCCTTTGCGCAATTTGTCCGGCGAAGCCAGCCGGCCTATCGTCATCGAGGCGGCCTTGCCTAGTGAGCCACCGCGTTTCCTCGGCCGGCCGGGCGCCAATACGATCAGTCTGGTCGACGTTCGCCATCTGGTATTACGCCACCTGGAACTCGATGGACGTAATCAGCCGGTGGATGCGGTCAAGGCCGAAGGCCACAGCCGCTACGCCGACTTCATTACACTGGACCATCTCTACATCCATGACCATGCCGCATCGCAACAGAATGTGGGCATTTCAACCAAATGCCCGGCATTCGGCTGGGTGATCCGGGGGAACCGTATCGAGCGGGTCGGCACCGGCCTATACCTTGGCGACGCCGATGGTTCGGATCCTTTCGTCAGTGGCGTGATCGAGGGCAATCGGGTTTCGCATACGCTGGGCTACAACCTGCAGATCAAGCATCAGGCCGGCCGTCCTGCCGGCCATGCCGGTCGCTACGACACGGTGATTCGCTACAACGTCTTTTCCAAGCAGGATGCGTTACCCGGGCCGCAGGCGCGTCCCAACGTCCTGCTTGGGCATTTTCCGCTGGCCGGAGTGGGCAGCGAGGACCGCTATCTGGTCTACGGCAATTTCTTCCAGCACAATCCCAGCGAGGCATTATTGCAGGCGGAGGGACGTGTGGTGCTCTACGACAATGTCTTCGTCAATGGCGGCGGCGATGCGATCCATATCCAGCCGCACAATGAGGTGCCGCGTGACATGGTCATTTTCTTCAACACCGTGTTGGCATCCGGTAGGGGCATCCGGGTACACCATGCCGTAGGTACACCCTATCGCCAACGTGTGATAGCCAATGTAGTAGCCGCTGCGACACCTTTGCAGGGCGGTGAGGCAGCGTACAACGTTGCCTTGGCCTATCGACCTGATCTACTGAACGTTGCTGTATCGGACCTGACGCCGGACCTGCTGGGACCGCATCCGCAAGGTGACCGCCTGCCTCAAGATCTGGTTCGCGAACTGGTGGCCTATCCGGGCTGGCAGGCGACGGCGTATCCCGGGGCAGGCGTTTCTTCTGCGTTGCTGCACACACTGGATGCCGGCAGGCCATGAGCGATTGCGCACAGTCCCCTCCGCGTGCATTGCTGTGGCTGGTCGCGCTGGGCTACACCGTATTTGTCATCTATGGCAGTCTGGTACCGCTCAAATTTCATGCGTTGCCGTGGGATGTCGCCGTGACCCGGTTTGGCGACATCCCGTTTCTCAAGCTCGGGATCGGGTCGCGTGCCGACTGGGTCGCCAACCTGCTTCTGTTCATTCCGCTGACCTATCTGTGGATGGGCGCCATGACAGGCGGGAGCGGCCGTCTGCACAACCTGTTCGCCACGCTGGCGCTGATTCCCGCGGCTACCGCGTTGAGCGTCGGCATTGAGTTTACCCAGCTGTTTTTCCCGCAGCGCACGGTGTCGCAGAACGACATCTTCGCCGAAACGCTGGGCGGTTTCATCGGGGTGCTGGCATGGTGGATGACAGGTAGGCGATTCATCGACTGGCTGCAGTCGTGGCAGCGCAACCATGCCCGTGCCGCACTCGCCGAGCGCCTCGCCTGGACCTATCTGGTAGGCGTCGTCGTTTACAACGTCCTGCCGCTCGACCTCACCATCAGCCTGGTCGAGATCTTTCATAAATGGCGGGACGGCATGGTCGTGCTGATTCCGTTTGGCGATTTGCCGCATGACCCTGCCACGGCCGTCTATGAAATTGCCACGGATGCGCTGATCTGGACGCCTTTGGCCTTGCTCTGGCGGCTCGACGGACGACGCAATACGTGGCGTGCATGGGGCATGACGCTCGCGGCCGCGACCGGCTTGGAATTCGCGCAGCTGTTCGTCTTTTCCCGTGTCAGCGATGTGACCGACATCCTGACAGCCTCGCTTGGCGGGGCGCTGGGCAGTGTCGTCGGCGGGCGTCTGGCCAAACGCGAAGCGCACGGTGGCACGCCGATGCAGTGGGGGACGTGGCTGCCTTTCGCGCTTGCCGCGGGGTGGATGATCGTGCTGCTGTTCGTATTCTGGTTTCCCTTCGATTTCCGTACCGACGGCGCGTTCATCAAAGACCGGCTCGATTTTGTGCAGCGGGTGCCGTTCGAGGTGTATTACTTCGGCACCGAATACCGGGCCATCACCGAAGTGTTGCGCAAGACGCTGTTCTTTGCGCCGCTGGGCGGGTTGCTGGCATGGGGCGTGGCCCGCCAGCCGTGGCGCTGGCGGGCCACGCTGTTTGCGGTAGCCATGCTGGTGCTGGTCGGGATGCCTGCGCTCATCGAATTGGGGCAAGTGATGTTGCCGGAAAAGATCGCCGATACCACCGACTGGCTGCTGGCCTGGCTGGGCGGGCTGGCCGGCTATGGCGTGGCACGCCGCATCTTGCGGGCGCCCCGGCATGCTGTCACGCCACGGCGCGCGGAGCCAGAATCCCGGGCCGCGCCCCGAGCGACACCTATGCGCTGGCAGATGCCGCTTGTCCTGGGCGGCATGGGCCTGCTGTTCTGGGGTGCCGCCCATGCGCCCTTCGTGCCGTACAACGTGCGCGAACTGCTCCGACAGGATAGTGCCTTGCTGTCGGCACTACTTCTGGCGGTGGCGTGCTACTGGCTGGCTGTCTGGCCCGTGTGGCTGGCGCGCCGGCAGGTGTCCGGCCTGGCCCGTCTGGCGCAATTACCTCTGGGGCTGCTGATGTATGGCGCAATCGCTTTTTTATTGCTGGATGCAGCCGTGCCGGATGAGAGCCTTTTCGATCTGGCCGGCAGCCCGGTGTTGGGCTGGCCCGGGCAGTGGGAACTCGGGTTGCGCTGGGTCGCGCTAGCCGCCATTCCCGGTGCGTTGATCTATCTGGCTGCGCAAACCGTGCGCCGCTGGCGCGGGCGGCGATTGAGCGCCCTGCATTTCTGGGCGGCGCTTCCGGTCTTGGGCCTGGCCTATTGGGGCGTGGTCATACAGGCGGACACTGACAACCTTGTCGAGTTGATGGCTACGCCGCAGCCGCTGGCTTTTACGGCCTTGAGTGCCTGGCTTTATATTGTGTTCCTGGCATCTGCCTTGCTCGCTTCGCCTCCAATGGGCGCACAACGCATGCTGAGTCTGATCGGCGCGCTGGTTTCGTTGCCCCTCGCCGCCTTGTTCCTGCACGTCGGACTCGCCAGCACAATCGACAAGTATGGCCAGCAATTCTCGGCTCTGCAGTTCCTGCTGAGCGCCGACCGCCAGCATTACGCCTCGATGCCTGTCATCTGGCTACGTTACAGTGTGCTGCATGTGCTTGTCATTGCAACGCTCGCCTTCATACAATGGCCGCACTTTCGCGCCGCTCAACGGCTTCATGCCCTTACCCGACATGCCCCTCATTGACGTTTTCAACGGCGACGCCGACGGTCTCTGTGCGCTGCACCAGTTGCGCCTCGCTGATCCCGCCGATTCCGAACTGGTGACCGGACCCAAGCGCGATATCAGCTTGCTGAAACGGGTCCAGGCCCGCGCAGGCGATCGCATCACCGTGCTCGACATCGCCCTGTCGAAAAACCGTGAAGCGCTGGACCGGATTCTCGAAGCCGGGGCAGTCGTGCGCTACTTCGATCACCACCAGCCGGGCGACATTCCCACGCATCCCCATTTCGAGCCGCACATCGATACCGACGCCAATGTCTGCACCAGCCTGCTGGTGAACCGGTACTTGCAGGGTCGGCATCTGGCGTGGGCGGTCACCGCCGCGTTTGGCGACAACCTTGCCGATGCAGCACGGCAGGCCGCCGCCCCGCTGAACCTGTCGGTCGAACAGTTGGCGCAGCTGCAATCCCTGGGCGAATGCCTCAATTACAACGGCTATGGCGAAACGCTCGACGATCTGTTCTATGACCCGGCCGAGTTGTATCGCCAGATGCGTCCGTTTGCCGATCCCTTCGCTTTCATCGCCGAGTCGGCCGCCTATCGAACGCTGAAGGCCGGCTACCGGGAGGACATGACGCGCGCCGTTGCCTTGGACGCAACGGAAGCGCGTGCTGCCGGGCGCATCTTCATGCTGCCTGCCGAGAAATGGGCGCGGCGGATTTCCGGCGTGTTCGGCAACCAACTGGCAGTCGAGTCCCCCGCGCAGGCGCATGCCGTGCTCACGGCCAAGCCGGGTGGCGGTTATGTCGTCAGCGTGCGTGCACCGCTGGTTGCCAAGTCCGGCGCGGACGAACTGTGCAGCCAGTTCGACACTGGCGGCGGGCGCAAAGGAGCGGCCGGCATCAATCATCTGCCTGATGCCGAGGTTGGCCGGTTTATTGCTACATTCTTTGCGGTCTTTTCCCGGAGCTGAATCGTGAATCAACTGATCGCACCTTATGGCGGAACGCTCGTCAACCTGATCGATCCCGCGAAAAGTGCGGCCCTCAAGCAGGAAGCCCTGAGCCTGCCTTCACTCGATCTGGACTGGCGGCAGCAGTGCGAACTTGAAATGCTGCTGACCGGCGCCTACTCACCGCTCACTGGCTTCATGACGCGTACGCAATGCGAGCGCGTCGAAACAGACAGTCAACTTGAAGATGGCACGTTCTGGCCCCTGCCGGTCACGCTCGCCAGCAAGCAGAAAGCCGCCGCTGACCTGAAATCGGGAGATCGGGTGGCCTTGCGCGACGGTGAAGGTTTCATGCTCGCAATATTGACCGTCAGCGATGCATGGGAGACTGACGGCATCCGGCATCTGGGCGGGGCGATCGAGGGGGCGGCCCTGCCGCCGCATCCTGATTTTTCCGGTTTGCGTGCCACCCCGGCCGAACTGCGTGCGCTGTTTGTACGGCGCGGCTGGCGACGTGTGGTGTCCTGGCAGGCACGCCAGCCGATGCATCGCGCGCAATTCGAATTCTGTCTGAAAAGTGCGATCGAAAACGAGGCCAACCTGCTTCTGCACCCGCAGGTGGGTGGGGACATTACCGAGGCGCCGGCGTATTTCGGCCTGGTCAGAAGCTTTCTCGCCATTCGCGAACGCTTCCCGGCTGCCACGACCCAGTTGTCGCTGTTGCCGGCTCCACCGCGCGAGGGAAGCGCCCGCGCCCTGCTGCTGCGCGCCATCATCGCGCGCAACTACGGCTGCAGCTTGCTGATCGCAGGCGGTGAGCATCAGTCTGACGGCGATTGTCGGCGGGGTGAAGACCTCATTCATACGCACGCCGATCTGCCCGTGACGGAACTGGCCGGGAAAATCGGCGTGCGCTTCATCGCCTATCCGCGCATGGTGTATGTGGAAGACCGTGCCGAGCATTTGCCCGAACCCGAAGCGCCTGCCGGCGCGCGTTTGCTCACCCTGAGCGGCGAGGAATTCCAGCGCCGCATGCAGACCGGGCTGAAAATCCCTGACTGGTACAGCTTTCCCGAAGTGATTGCCGAATTGCACCGGCAGAGCCCGCCGCGCGAGCGCCAGGGTTTCACCGTGTTTTTCACCGGCCTGTCCGGCGCAGGGAAATCCACCCTGGCGCGCGCGCTGGCGGCACGCCTGATGGAAATGGGCGGGCGTTGCGTCACCCTGCTTGATGGCGATATCGTGCGCCGCCATCTTTCCTCCGAATTAGGTTTCACCAAGGCGCACCGCGATATCAACGTGCGTCGTATCGGCTTCGTCGCGTCCGAAATCACCAAGAATCGCGGCATCGCCATCTGCGCGCCCATCGCACCGTATCGCCAGACCCGCCGCGATGTGCGCAGCATGATCGAGGCAGTCGGCGGCTTCATCGAAATCCACGTCGCCACCCCGATCGAGACCTGCGAATCGCGCGACCGCAAAGGCTTGTACGCCAAGGCGCGCGCCGGTCTGATTCCCGAATTCACGGGGGTGTCCGATCCTTACGAAGTGCCTGAGAAGCCGGAGCTGGCGATCGATACGACTGGTCTGGGCATTGATGAGGCCGTGCAGCAGATTCTGCTCAAGCTGGAGCATGAGGGTTACTTGCGTTAACCCGACGCGTTGTACCTGACCCAAACAAAACGGCGACCTTAAGGTCGCCGTTTTGTTTGTTGCCGGGAGTGTGCTGGTTAGGCAGCCTTGCGACGACGCATGGTAGCCAGACCTGCCAAACCGATGCCCAGCAGGGCCAGGGAAGCGGGTTCGGGAACCCCACCAACCGAGCCTTTGGGAACCGAGGCAAAACGCAGGGTGCCGCCAGCAACCAGGAACTCGCCGAAGCCATCACCGAAAAACGTGACCTTGGAGAAGAAGCCGGACGAATCGATGGCGCCGATGAAGTTGGTGAAGTTTAGGCCGGGGTTATCGGAAGAAGACAATGCATTGGCGGGCAGCGTGGCCGCGCCGCCGTCGAAGGCGATCCACAGGCCAGAACCGGTCGCAGGCACGCTGTAAGCGGTCTGAATCGCTGTCGGACGGACATTGGTGTAGCAGCAAGTCGCCCAGTCGCCGATTTCAAAGCCGAACGCGTTCACCGGCGAGCTGAAGGTGAAGGTCAGGCCGGAGCCGAAGCCAGGAATGGGGTCGCTGACGCTGGAGCCGGGGTTGATGTTCCACACGCTGCCTGACAGAGGGGTGCCATAATCGGCATAGCCGCCGCTGGGAAGCGCGGCAGCCCCGGTCGACGTGCGCGTGACGGAAACCGTCGCCGCGTTGCCGTCCTTGTCAATATAGTTGTAGGTGCTCTGACCATCGACGACTTGCGCGGTCACCACAGTGGAACCGGTGCCGGTGATCACGTTGTCAAAAGCAGTAGGAATATTGCTCAGTGCAGTATTGACGATCAATGGGGCAGCGTTGCCGCTGCTGGCGGCAAACAAGGCCGTAGCGACGAGGGCGCTGGCCAGAACTGTTTTTTTCATAATATGACTCCTTGGTTGAAGTAGATTGATCCGCAAAATGGTGCTGCAACTAGGTTAAATATGCTTAAACAGGAGGCATATCTAATTGCCGAGAAATTAAGCACCCTTTGTGCCAAGCGCGCTTTGTGGTTTAAAGGATCAATTATTTCAATAGGATAGAGGGTTTTTCATCCATTAAGAAGGCGGATGCCGGGAATAAAAGTGTAAATTTTTTCGACGTGCAGAAGTGTGTTGCTACTGCGGGTCAATCCCAAGTGTTCTCAACAATAAATGCCTGTCCGCTTAGATTTTGGAAAGCGGTCAGTTTGCTTGTATTGACAAGCCGAGCAACGCAGACGATTCAGCGGGATCAACGAACCACTTGTCCAACCCTGTTAAATTTTCATCGGTGAGCCGCCCAACTGTTGCCTTCAACCTGAAGTTGTTCAGGGTGAGTTCGTATCGCGCACGCGCGAAGTCGCGCAGAGCCCCGTATAGCGCCTGTTGCCCGCGAAGCACATCGAGTTCATTTTTGACACCCGTGGCCACACCAGATAATGCCGCTTGCAAATTTAGCCTTGAATAGCCAATCGCTTGTTTCGCAGCGATAAGGCGCGACTGGCTTGCTTGCCATCCGTACCAAGCTTGTTTACTTTGAGCGCGAGCATTGCGCCGGGCTGATTCCAGTTCCTGCAACGCCTTGTCGCGCAAGGCCTCAGCCTCGCGTACCTTCGCACTCTGCCCGCCGCCGGAATAGATCGGCAAATTGAATTGCAAGCCGATGGCGCCGGTGGTGCTGTTGTAGCCCACCTGGCCTCCGTAGGTCCCAGATCCCTGGTTGTTTTTGCCATAAGACATGGTGAGATCGACAGTGGGCTCATGTCCTGCGCGTTGTTTACGAATTTCTTCATTCGCGATCTCCAGGGCCGAGATTGCGGCTCGCACTGCGGGATTTTCCGCCTCCGCCTGCGAGAGCCACTGCTCCAGCGTTTCGCCCCCCAAATCTGGTGGCACATATTGTTCCGTCAGGGCGGGGAGAAGGGGTCCCGGCGTCGCACCGATGATCTGTTCCAATGCAGCAAATTTAACTGCCAGCTCCGATTCGGCTGCCGCACGCTCTGCGTTCGCTTGTTCGAATTTCATTCGGGCTTCTTCCCGCAGCGGCGTGCCGGACACGCCGAGCTCTGCAAGCCGCGCTGCTTGTTCCCATTCCTGTTTCGCTGCGGCAACCTCGCCTTGGGTGAAGAGCAGTTGGTCGTGTGCGAGCAGCACATCGAACCAGGCCTGGGTAAGCCGCACCAATAGATCCTGATCGGCCGCTTCCAATTGATAACGCGCCTGCATCACGGCCGCATCGGCTTGCGTCACGGCCACCCGATTCGCACTACGCCATAACGGTTGTGTGAGGGTCAGTTGTGCGGTATCGCTTTTGAATTTTTCATCGTAGGTGGTGCTGGGTGTGGTTTGCGTCGTGTAGACACGATGATTCCCGTTGGCAGTGGCCGAAGCGTTCACTTGCGGAAGCAAGCCTGCGAACGCCTGGTTGGCCCGCTCTAGTACCGCAATCAGATTCGCTTGTGCGGTCAAGTATGTGGGGTCGCCTTGGCGCGCGCGCGCCAAGGCTTCAGAAAGCGTCAGCGCATGGCACGGTTGGATAATGACCCCGGCCATCAGGCCGAGAACGAAGGATCCGCGACGCAATACGTGCGAAATAACTCGAGCCATTTTCAACGGAATGTGCCAGCGTGTTGTTGCCATTTATTGTGTTGTGAATCCGAGTCTTCTAGACAAAGTCGGATTCGCCTCCCCCAAGGAGCCGCGAGCATACCACGCTGAAAACGAGGCCTTCGGACTTCTGTATCCCCCAACTTGAAAAGGGTTGTCGGATATTTTTACACTTCGTTATCCCGTTCACTTGGGGAATTGGGCCAACTCTTTTGAGTTCAATTAATTACCCTATGTGGCATGCCATTTGCTATCTGCATCCACGGGTCCATCAGGACCTCGGGCCAAGAAAAAAGTTAGTAGATAAAGTATTAAACGGCCTGGCTGCGGAGAACCAACACAGAAAAAACCGTAAAAGGGGAGTACGTGGTTGGTATCAGCACGCCTGTCGGGAGGCAGGCACTTGTCTGGGCATTGGGCAGCTTGTGTCAGATCAATCGGGTTCCGTTTGACGCGGGGCTGTTGAGCCAACACTTTCCGCCACCCGCCACGCTCGGCACGCTCCTGCATGCCTTGCAAGCCTATGGTTTCAAGGCAGAAGCCAAGCCTGTCACAAAGGATTCCTTCGCCAGCCTGGTCTTTCCATGCGTCGCCGTGCTTCGGGTATCCGGCGAGGCATATGAAGAAATCGTTGATGCCGTTATCCCCGATGCCGTTGATCCTTCCGCGGATACCTTACCCGAATCATCCTCGCAACCCGTTTCTCCCGTCTCGCACGGTTTGGCGATCCTCATCAAGGCCGATGCCGAACGGCTCATGTTCTTCGAGCCTGGCAACGATACCCCGCAAGTCCTCCCTGTCGGAGAATTTGGCACTCGCTTCGAGCCCCTGGTCGTTGCGTTGGCGAAGCAACCCGAGGCCTTAACCGACCCTGACCTTGCCAAGGACAAACCCGGCTTCGGTTTCCGCTGGTTCGTCCCCGAACTGCTCAAGCACAAGAAAATCTGGCGCGAAGTGCTGGCCACCTCGCTGGTGATCCAGCTCCTCGCGCTCGCCACTCCGCTCATGACGCAGGTCGTGGTGGATAAGGTCGTCGTCCACCACACGCAAAGCACGCTCGTGGTGGTCGCCATTGCCTTGTTCTTCGCCATGGCCTTCAGCGCCGGCATGAGCTGGATCCGCCAATACCTCGTGCTGCATACCGGCAACCGTGTCGATGCGGTGCTCGGCACCCAAGTCTTCGAGCATTTGTTCCGCTTGCCGCCGCGCTACTTCGAGCAACGCTCCACCGGCGTGCTGGTCGCGCGGCTGCATGGCGTGGAAACCATTCGCGACTTCATCACCGGCACCGCAGTGACGCTCTTCCTCGATATGCCGTTCTTGCTGGTCTTTCTTGCCATCATGTTCTATTACAGCTGGCAGCTCACCCTGGTCGTGTTGGCTGTTGTCGGTCTGATCGCCATACTGAGCCTGCTGGTCACGCCTATCTTTCGCCAGCGCCTGAACCAGCAATTCCTGGTTGGCGCGCGCAACCAGGCCTTCGTCACTGAATACGTCTCCGGGCTGGAAACCGTCAAATCCCTGCAAATGGAACCGCAGATCGGCCGCCGCTATGGCGAGTACCTGGCCGACTACCTCGCCGCGACCTTCAACACCAAACAACTCGCAAACGGCTACAACACCATCGCCAACTTCCTGGAGCAGATGATGACCCTGGTCATCCTCACCCTGGGCGCCTGGCTGGTGATGGCCCGCAGCGATTTCACCATCGGCATGTTGGTCGCGTTCCAGATGTTCGCTGGTCGCGTGAGCCAACCCTTGCTGCGCATCGTCGGCATCTGGCAGGAATTTCAGCAGGCCGACATCGCAGTCAAACGCATGGGCGACATCATGAACGCCCCGGCCGAGCCATACTCGCTCATGCCCGCGCGCGAAGCCAGTGGCAAAGGCGAAATCAGGATTGAGGGTCTGAGCTTCCGCTACAACGAGCATTTGCCTTACCTTTATCGCGATCTCAATCTCACACTCAAACCCGGCGCCTGCCTGGCGCTTATGGGGCCCTCAGGCTCAGGCAAGAGCACGCTCGCCAAGCTCTTGCAGGGCTTCTATATCCCGGCCGACGGCCGTATCCTGATCGACAGCCGCGACCTGCGCCATCTCTCTGCCAACGAGTTGCGTTCCAACTTCGGCGTCGTGCCGCAAGAGACCACGCTGTTCTCCGGCACCGTGTACGACAACCTGATTCTCGCCAACCCGCACGCCACCTTCGAGCAAATCATCGGCGCCTGCAAAATGGCCGAAATTCACGACACGATCGAAGCCCTGCCGCAAGGCTATCAAACCGTTCTGGGCGAACACGGCGTCGGCCTTTCCGGCGGACAGAAGCAACGCATCGCCATCGCCCGCGCGCTACTCAAACGCCCCAGGGTGTTGATCTTCGACGAAGCCACGAGCAGCCTCGATCACGCCACCGCCGAGCACTTGGCCAAGACCATCAACCAGCTCAAGGGCCAAGTGTCCCTCCTCTTCATCACCCACAACTTACCCAAAGGGTTGCAGGTCGATGGCGTGGTCCAGCTGGGCGCCCAGCCCGGCGAGCATGAGCGGCAAATGGGGGTGGTGAATGCCATGCCGGAGGAGAGCGCATGAACCTCGCCGGCGCCGCAAAGCCCCTGAAAAAGCTCCAGAATTACGCGGAGAACCTCAAACTCGACTACCTCAACGCCGAGATGCAGGATTTCGCCCCCGGCATACTCAAAGTACAAAACAAACCGCCTTCACCTTTGCCGCGCATGGTGCTCTATGGCCTGCTGGGTCTCTTTGCCGTGGCCGTCCTCTGGATCATATTCGGCCGTCTCGACATCGTGGCCGTGGCCCAAGGCAAGCTGGTGCCGCAGACCTACGTCAAAATCGTGCAGCCCGCCGAGGCCGGCATCGTGGAAAAAATCCTCGTCAAAGAAGGGCAGGAAGTCCAGGCCGGCCAAATCCTCATGCGCATGGATACCAAATTGGCTGATGCCGATAGCAAGGCCGTGCTCGCCGAATATCAGCGCCGCACCATCCAGCTACGCCGCATCGATGCGGAGATGGCCAATCAGCCACTCACCAAACAAGCCAACGACCCGGCCGACCTCTACCTGCAAGCAGAATCGCAATACCGCGCCAACCGCCAAGCCTACCAAGATGCCATAGGCCAGGAGCAAGCCTTGCTCGAAAAGGCACGCGAAGACCTCGCCGCCGCACGTGAAGTACAAGGCAAGCTCAAACAAACCCTGCCCATGTATCAGCACAACGAGCAAGCCTACGTACAGCTCGCCAAAGAAGGCTACGCCGGCCAACTGGAGGCCGCCGACAAAAGCCGCGAACGCATCGAAAAAGAACAAGACCTGCGCACCCAAACCTACAACATCGCCAGCTTGCAGGCCAGCATCGCCCAATCGGGAAAGAAGCTTGCGCAAATCACCTCTACCTATCGCCAGAAGCTTCAGGAAGAACGCGTCGAAGCCCTCGCCCAATATCAAAAGCTGGAACAAGACTGGGCCAAGCAGACCCACAAAAACACCCTGCTCGAACTCAAAGCTCCCCAGGCCGCTATCGTCAAAGACCTCGGCACCCACACCGAAGGCACCGTCGTCTCCCCCGGTACCGTGCTCATGACCCTGGTACCCAAAGATGAACAACTGCAGGCCGAAGTCTGGATCGAGAACGAAGACGCCGGATTCATGCGCACCAATCAGCCGGTCAAAGTGAAAATCCTCTCTTACCAGTTTCAGAAATACGGGATGGTCGACGGCGGCGTGGCCTACGTCGGCGCCGACGCCAGCGACGCCAAACAAACCAATGCGCAAGAGACGACTGGCAAGGACAACGCGCCGCCGGCGAAGTATCGCGCGTTGATCAATCTCAAGACGCAGAGCCTAGAGGTGGACGGCGAAAAATTCCATCTCGCCCCGGGCATGCAGGTCACGGCGGAAGTGAAGCTCGGCACGCGCACCATACTCGAATACCTGCTCTCGCCGGTGCAAAAGGCGTTTCATGAAGCCGCGCGCGAGCGATAAGGCGGGCGAGATGAGTTTTACGTACCTACCTGATGAGGACGACATGGCTGAATACACATCCACAGCAGCAGATGGCGAGGCGGAACGCTCCAACGCAAAGGGAAAGCCAAGACTTACATCGGGCGTCATCTCGATTTCCCAAGACGTCGAGCAACTGGTCATGGTGAAAAACGATCAAGTCGGCATAAAGAAGGACGGGCTCACTGTTGCGGTGAAAGGGGCCGCTGATATCGCCGGGCTTGGGGGGAGATTGGTGTGGGAGGTAGGTGCGAGTCTGAAATCGTGTCTGACCCTATTTGCCGTGATGATGGTGATAAGCATGAGCGCTTATGCTGGATTATTTGGACATACCAAAGCATGGAAGGAAGAAGTGCTGCTGCATGACGGACGCATCATGGTTGTCGAGCGCGCGTTCAAACTGGGCGGCTATCCGGCGCTGGAGGCCCAGGAGCGGTCACCGTTAGATCAAACGATCAGCTTCACCCTGCCTGGGAAAAACAAAAAGATTTCCTGGGTCACCGAATATCGGGACGATAAACCCGAACCCAACAGCCTTGGCGCGTTGCTGCTTGATGTTATGGACGGCGTGCCGTATCTCGCGACCAGTCCCGCGGGCTGCATTGCCTACAACAAATGGGGCAGGCCCAATCCACCCTATGTCTTGTTCAAGTATGTGAATGACAAGTGGCAGCAAATCCCGTTGAAAGACTTCCCTCGCGAACTGGCCGAAGCCAACCTGATGGGCATACCGGCATCCAAGCTGCTTAAACCCTATTACAACGTGGAGGCATCAAAAGCAGAACGAAATAGCGGCAACGTCAGTGCTTATGCCAAAACCATTCTGCGGGAGCCTTTGAAGATAGAGCGTTGTCCACAATATTCCAGTTCGCCTAAGGCCCCAATTTCTGTAGTCCCAAGCACATCCACGAAATAAAACAAATGGAAATGCCTAAGACAGATTGAGTAAACAGAAGTATTTCGGGAGATCGATATCATGACTACAGCAATCGAATACGCACTAATGGCCGGCCACGCATACCGGACAAATCGTGACGAAGTTAACTGGTTACCAACGCCACAAGGGTGGACACCTTTTTTCCCAGTTCCTGATCCAACAACTGCGGCAACTTTTCCAGCCACTTCTGGATTTGAAGCCGTCTCCTTCACCAACGGAACCGAAATCGTTATCTCCTTCGCCGGCACCGACTTCAGTCAGGTCTTGAACAATGGTTCCTTTCTTGGCTATGACTTCTGGAACGGCAACATCCCCCTGATCACCGGCACCAGCGTCAACGGCGCAGACCAACTAGTGGACGCGGTGGAGTATTACCTTCAAGTCAAAGCGCTCAACCCCAATGCCAACATCAGCCTTACCGGCCATAGCCTGGGCGGCGCACTGGCGGCATTGGTGGGTGTGTTCTTCGGCGAAACCGCCTTCACCTTCGATCAGGTGCCTGCCGCCGCAACCGCCTCGTCGGCAGGTGCGTTCGCCCTGTACAACGCGCTGGTTGCCAAAGGCCACTCACCGACTGAATTGGGTGGCTTGGCCAATTACATTCAATTGCGGTTCAACAACGGTGGCATCCCCAATGAAGGCCTGGTGACGAACCTCAACGTACAAGGCGAAGTGGCAGGGCTCATACCCCTGTTTCAGCGCATCGGAAACGAAGCCAGCATTTCCAATACCAGTCCTGGGGTCAGCCCATCTGACCTGCACTCGATCGCGTTGCTCAACGTCTTCCTGCAAAGCAGCCAGACTGCGCCTTCATTCAAAACGCTGAGCGACGTGACCGTCAAGTTGCCCGACCTGTTGAAGATGGTCTTTGATTCTGGCCTTTTTTACAAAGACCCGCTTAACAAACAACCCAATGCACCTGAGAACTTCCTCGAACGCCTCGTCAAGAACGAAGCCGGAGTGCGGGACCCTGCAACAGGTGCCACCACCTTGATCGCCGACCAGATGGTCAAACGCTTCACCGAGGACATGTGGAAAATCGCCCAGGACGGCGGCTTCACTCTCACCAACAAAGACATCACCAACACCCTCGTGGCGTTTGCCATGCAGAAGTATTACGAAGAACCTACGAGTGGCGCCGATCACGGAAAAAAACTGTTCAACACGGTCTCCGTGACCGGCGGCATCCGCTTCGACCGCACTGATGTGTCGGCCACGCTATCCGATGCCAAAGGCTGGAATCTGTATTTCCAGAATTACCTCAACAGCCTTACCCTGGAAGAGCACCGCATCGTCCTGCAATTGCTGCCTGCTTGTACCGACTGGTTCATCCAGGCCGGCAACGTGAGCATGAGCGCCACCGCTGATGTCAGCAAAGCTTTCATGGTTGGCGGCATTGGCGCCGACTGGATGGTCGGCGGAAGCGAGGCCGACCTGTTGATCGGCAATGCGGGCGACGACACGCTCAAGGGCGGCGCGAATAGCGACACCCTCATCGGGGGCGCGGGTAACGACACTTACATCGTAGATGCAGGCGATGGCTACGACACCGTGCTCGATAGCGACGGCGCTGGGACCATTGTACTTGGCGGCGTCACCCTCACCGGCGGCGCCCTCGTCGACGGCACCACCAACGTCTGGAAGAACGCCGCCCAGGGCATCACCTACACCCTCAAAGGCACAGGCAGCAACCAGGTATTGCTCATCAGCAAAGATGGCAGTAGCGACGG